>ERZ1035027.15-NODE-15-length-136718-cov-10.784587_pt1 | contig 136718 bp, 92 predicted proteins | sample MGYA00520604_ERZ1035027 | MGnify/ENA primary metagenome ERZ1035027 (study PRJEB33766, sample SAMN09781743) | gut metagenome | biome: gut microbiome | host: Homo sapiens | place: Madagascar | study: EMG produced TPA metagenomics assembly of the PRJNA485056 data...
AATGGCCCACAACGCGGACATCCTACTCTTGGCTCCCCTCCGGAGGGGAGCCAAGGGGCGGGACTAGTGGCGCATGTTGGCGTAGCGCATGGCGCGTAGGGCTTCGCGCTTGTCCTGCTCTTCGCGCAGGGCCTGGCGCTTGTCGAATTCCTTCTTGCCTCGGGCCAGCGCGATCTCCGCCTTGACGCGACCGTCCTTGAAGTACAGGCTCAGCGGCACAATCGTGTATCCCTTGGCTTCGATGCCGCGGGCGAGCTTGGTGATCTGCAGTCGGTGCAGCAGCAGCTTGCGCTTGCGCTTGGGCGCATGGTTGTTCCATGTGCCGTTCAGGTATTCGGGGATGTTCGCGCCCTCCAGCCACATCTCGCCACGGCGGTCGATGGAGATGAACGCCTCGGACAGCGATGCGCGGCCTTCGCGCAACGACTTGACCTCGGTGCCGGTCAGGGCCAGCCCTGCCTCGTACTTGTCTTCGATGGCATAGTCATGCCGGGCCTTCTTGTTCTGGGCGATGAGTTTCTCACCGGTTTCCTTGGGCATGTCTCCTCCTTTCGTGGGCAATAACTCGTGAGTAGCAACTCGTGGGTAGCAACTCGTGGGTAGCAACGCAACATCCGACGATATCACGGACCGGCCTCGAATACGAAAAAGGGTTCCTCTTCAAGAGGAACCCTTCAACCGCATATATCGGCCGAACCAACCGGTCAGTGGACGAACCAGTACTGACCCAAATTGGTCAAGGTGCGGTAGTGCATGATCCACGGACCACCCCAGTTCATTTCGGAGATCTGGAATGTGCCGTCGCCATACACGGCTTCAACCACGGCAACATGGCCATAGGTACCGTCGGCACCGTCCTGACCAGGCAGGAAGGAGAGTGCGGCGCCGACCTGAGGATTGTGGTCCACGCGCAAGCCGTACGAGGGGGCGTTGCGCCACCAGTCGCCGCCATTGCCGAGATAGGACGGCGTGCCAATGCCCATCTGCCTACGGCGTTCATACGCCCAATACGTGCACTGGCCGGCGGCATAGGCGTTGCCGTAATCACCGTTCGACGTGCCTTGGCCGCCGCTGCTACTGCCGCCACCGCCGGGAACCGTCGGAGTGGGGGTCGGCGTCGGTGTGGGAGCGGGAGTAGGAGTCACCGGAGTAGACGGCGTACCGCCCTGGTTACCGGTATCCACCCGGTTGGCGGCGTCCTGCTGTTCCTTCTGGTACTGACGATTGTAGGAATCGACCTGGGAAGCGATCAGTACGGTCTGGGCCGCCTGCTTGGCGGATTGGGAATCCAGACTGTCGATCATGGAAGACAGTTCGTCACGCCTTGCTTCGCCTTCCTGGCGCAGCTTATCCAAAGCGTCACGTTCGCTTTGCGCGGTTTCGGCGGCGGTCTGTGCGGAAGCGGCCTTCTCATCGGCCTGGGTCTTGAGCACAGCGATCTGCTTTTCGATGGCCGCCAGACGTTCGCCACGGTTCTTCGACGTGCTCAGTGAGGTCGCGGCGGAGGAAGCCGCATTCGCCTCGTTGCGGGACAACGCGTCCCGGGACTGCATGGAATTGACGAAGTCCTGTGTGCTGGTGGCACCCGTCACCACGCTCATCACGTCGGAAGCATTCGAGCCGTGCATCTCGTCACGGGCCAGCTGGGCCACGGCGGCGTGCGCGTCATCGTAGTCCTTGCCGGTCTGCTTGATCTGCTCCTCAAGCGTCTCCTTGTCTTTCTGCGCGGCGGAAAGACGTCCGGATGCGGCATCGGCCTCGTCCTGAGCGGTGGCGGCATCCTCGTTGGCCTGTGTGACCTTGGCCTGCGCGGCGACAATCTTGTTGTTGGTCAGATCGTCCAGCTCAAGTACCTTATTCGCCAGGTCCTGGCTGGCACCGGCCAGCTGCTGCTTGAGTTCGGCCTCGCGCTGTACCGACGCGGCGTGCTGGTTCTGCGCATTGATCAGGTCGGAATAGGTGTCTGCCTGGGCAGGCTGTGCCGAGCTGAACGCCAGACCTCCCACACAGGCTGCGGCGGCCACCAGTGCCGCCAGTGCGGGCTTGATCACACGTACGTTCGTCATATGTGAATAGTCCTTTCGCTCACTTAAGCCAATACCATAACATGCGAACCTGAGAGGCTTGCACACGATGTCATCACATTTCTCGCGGGTAAGCCGGTCGCGTTACGCCCTCAAATAACGCCGCAACGAGATGGTTGAAGCGATGACGGACAGCAGTATCGCGCCCACAACCAGGAACGGCGATATCACCAGTACCGTGAGCTGATTCACATAAGGAATCCAGGTAACGGATTTCGCCAGCCAGCCGGTGACGAACACGTTGACGATAGCCGAAAGCATCAGGCACGAGAGCACCGAGCCGATCAGCGAGGCGATGGTGCCCTCCAGAATGAACGGCAGACGAATCGTCCAGTTCGATGCACCCACGTACCTCATGATTTCGGTTTCGGTTCGTCTGGATGCGGCGGACATACGAATGGTGGTTCCGGTCAGCAGGATGGCGACCACCACCATCACGCCGGCGAGCACGGCCGTAACCGCCGTGGCTCGGTTGAGCACGGCGAACACCGGGTCGAAGATCTGGCGCTGGTCGGTGACGTCCTCCACACCCTCCTTGCCGGAGAGTACTTCGGAGACCACCTGATATTTGGTGGGGTCCTTGAGCTTGAGCCAGAGGGAGTCCTGCATATCGTCCGCGGTCAGCGTACGGCCTTGGAATTCGCCATTCGGGTACTGCTTGGTGAATGTGCTGTCGTAGAAGTCCTGCTTGCTGACGTAGTCGATGTTGGAGACCACGTCGTTGAGTTCGTCGCGAATGGTTTTCTGCAGTGCCGTGATCTCATTGGCTGAGGGCGATTTGCCGGAAGCGCAGTTCGCGGATTGGCTGGTGCCGTCGGGGCATAGCCACACCACGACCTCGACCTTGTCGTACCAGTCGCCCTTGGCTTTGGTGATCTGCGCCTGAGTAAGCACCGAAGCGCCGATGAACAGGAATGAGATGAAGGTGACCAGCGTCAGCGACAGCAGCATCGACAGGTTACGGGTGAGGTTGGCCCACGTTTCGGACAGAATGAATCGTGCTCGCATGATGATCCCCCTTACTCCTTCGCGCCCTCAGCGGGTTGATCGTCGGATGTTTGGTCTGCGGCGGACTGCTCGCCGACAGGCGGTACGGGCGGTTCCGGCGGGGCCGGCGGCTCGGGCGGTTCCGGCGGGGCCGGCGGCTCGGCGGCGGATGACACGGACGTATCGGCAACCGCGGCGGTCTCGCCGGACTCGTCATTGAACGGGTCGAACGCCTGGGTGCTTTCCAGGGCGGCGGCCTGCTCGTCCAACGGGATGCCCTTGCCCCAGGTCAGCGTGTCTTCCAGCGGCGCGAACGTCTCGCCATAGCGGCCGGTGCGGCCGGAATGCACGGAGTTGGCCAGACGGGCGATGCCTTCGGACGGCTCGTCACTGCCCTCGATGGCCTTGGTCGCCGCCGCCAGCACATGATGGGCGGTGTCGGACTTGGCTTCGACTTCGGCATCCGGGAAGAACAGGGCGGAATCGTAGGAGCCATGAGCCTCGTCACGCACGATCTTGCCGTTGTGCAGTTCGACCACGCGCTTGCGCATCGAGTTGACGATCTCTTCGTTATGCGTGGCCATGACGATGGTGGTGCCGGTGCGGTTGATGGCGTCCAGCACTTCCATGATGCCCAGCGAAGTGGTCGGGTCGAGGTTGCCGGTGGGCTCGTCGGCCAGCAGAATCTGCGGGTGGTTCACGTAGGCGCGGGCGATGGCCACACGCTGCTGCTCGCCACCGGAGAGCTCATGCGGGTAGTTCTTTTCCTTGCCGGTGAGTCCCACGGTATCCAGCACCTTGGGCACCAACGATTTGATGGTGGACCGCCGTGTGCCGATCACCTCAAGGGCGAACGCCACGTTCTCCCACACGGTTTTGTTATTGAGCAGCTTGTAATCCTGGAACACGAAGCCCAGCGAACGGCGGTACTGCGGCACTTGACGGTTGGTGATGCGCCGCAGATCGTTGCCGGCCACGCGAATCTCGCCGTTGGTGGCCTCTTCCTCGCGCAACAGCAGGCTCAAGAGCGTGGTCTTGCCGGAGCCGGACGCACCCACAAGGAACACGAAATCACCGCGTTCGATATCGAGGTTGATGTCGTCAAGCGCCGGTCGGGTGCCTTTGGGATAGATCTTGGACACATTGTCCAGTGAGATCAGTGCCATAATGCTGTTTACTCCTCGGTTTCGGCGGCGCGGCGCTGTTCGTGGCGCCAGCGGATGCCGGCCTCGATGAACGCGTTGATGTCGCCGTCGAACACGGCCTGGGTCTGGCTGGTTTCGTAGCCGGTGCGCAGGTCCTTGACCATCTGGTAGGGGTGCAGCACGTAGGAGCGCATCTGATCGCCCCAGCTGGCCTTGATGTCGCCGGCGAGCTCCTTCTTCTTCTTGGCCTCCTCCTCGTGGCGCAGCACGAGCAGTCGGGACTGGAGCACGGCCATGGCGGAGGCGCGGTTCTGAATCTGCGAACGCTCATCCTGCATGGTCACCACGATGCCGGTGGGAAGGTGGGTGATGCGCACGGCCGAGTACGTGGTGTTCACGCCCTGGCCGCCGGGGCCGGAGGAACAGTAGGTGTCCACGCGGATGTCCGTATCCGGAATGTCGATATGGTCGGTGGCCTCGACCAGCGGCACCACTTCCACGGCGGCGAAGCTGGTCTGGCGGCGGCCCTGGTTGTCGAACGGGGAGATACGCACCAGACGGTGGGTGCCGCCCTCCACGGACAGACGGCCGTAAGCGTAGGGGGCGTCCACCTGGAAGGTGGCGGACTTGATGCCGGCCTCTTCGGCGTAGGAGGTGTCCATGACCTTGGCCTTGAAGCCGTTACGCTCGCAGTAGCGCAGGTACATGCGCAACAGCATCTGCGCGAAGTCGGCCGCGTCGACGCCGCCGGCACCGGAGCGGATGGTCACCACGGCGGAACGTTCGTCGTATTCGCCATCGAGCAGGGTCTGGATCTCCATCTGGTCGAGATCCTTCTGAATCTCGCCGATTTCGCCTTGCGCCTCGTCCAGAGAGTCCTGGTCGCCCTCCTCGTGGCCGAGTTCAACGAGCGTTTCCACATCGTCGATGCGCTGGGAGGCGGAGTTCAGACGCTTCAGCTGCGATTCCGCGGCGGACAGCCGGCTGGTGATCTTCTGGGCGTTTTCCGGATCATCCCACAGGCCCGGGGCCGCGGCCTGCGTTTCGAGATCCTTGATATCGGCCTTGAGCCGGTCGACGTCCAGCGCCTTGGCGATGGATTCGTATTTGGCGCGGGCTTCGCCGATCGCCTGGGTAAAGTCAAATTCTGCCATCGTGGTTTACCTTACTGTTGATTCTTTGAGATTCTTTGGGAAGTCACGTCCTTGTTGACAGCCTTCGCACATTCCTCTGGCGTTGGCGGGCATTGCCGCGCCACACACGCATCCACCTGCAATCCATGCTGCCAGAAGGTTCCGGGCCTGCCTTGCCGATAGCCGGCCGGGCGACCTCACAAATCCCTCGCATCAGACGTGTTCAACTGCGGGCACGAATATGCGAAGGCAACGTCAAAGCCCCGCGTAAATCGCCGGGATGATCAGGGAGCCGAGCATGGCCACAGCTATGACGACACACACCACACGCACGATGGTGCGGCGGCGGTTCTCACGCTGCTGTCGGCCGTCCTGATAGTTACTCACGAGACCAATAGTGTACTCACCGCTTACGACCGCAGGACTTGCCGCCGACGCCAGCCCTGCCGGCGGGCCCCCACGGCCCTTTCCCTTGCGCTTTCAGCGCCGCCAGATGGTGTTTCATGGCCACCAGCATGATGTGCGAATCCTCAAGGCCCAAGTGGCGTTCGTTGTGGGCGGAATCAAGCGCGCCCTGACGTTTGGCGTAGGCGTCGAGCGTGTTGTCTCCGTAAGGATGCTCGTTGGTGGGTACCGCGCCGGGGTCCCACTGCCGGCTCATCGGCAGGGTATCGATGATGGTGATGCGCCCGGCACGGTAGCTTTCCGCGTATCCGGCGACGTTCAGCATGAACCAGCTATGTTCGAAGGTGGCGTTATGCGCCACGTACGGCTGCTGGGTAAGCCGCGCGAGCAGGCCGGCCTGGGCTTGGGGCCATTCGTCGAAGAGTCGGTACCCGGCCTCGCTGCTGCGGCCGCGTACATCGATGCCGGTGAGTTTGGCGATGAGGGCGTTGCCGAGCGCCGCGTTTTCCGGCGGCACGCCAAAAGCGAGACGAGACTGGCCGTAGGCGTCGCCGGCGGCATAATAGCCCTGCTCATAGGCGTATGTCTCGGGTTCGCCGGCCGGGCGCGGACTGGCCATGTTCATGAATTCGAAGCCGACGTCGATGATGTAGTCACGCGCCGGATCGATGCCGGTGGTTTCGATGTCGATGCCCATCACCGCGTCCACGTCGCGGCCGGGCAGATAGGCGTCGCGCCAGTCGGGCTTGGGATGGTGTCCGGTAGCGTTGCCAGACGCGGCGGCACCACCCGGCAGAGCGGCACCACCCGGCGAAGTCGCGCCGGAGAGATTGGCGCGGGCCATCGCCGCATCGCCCGCACGCTTCTGGAAGCGCTGGGCCTTACGCCGTTCGGCGCGTGCGTCAAGAATCGCCGCCGTACGATCTTGGATATCGTCCAAGGCGACTGTTGTGGGGAACTTGACATCGCTGTTTTCGGCGGCAGTATTTCCGGCAGATGCGCCACCGGCTTCGCCGCTCAGATCCAGCATGCCTTGGTCATCGTTCGACGGGCCGCTGCCGGAGTACGGCTTGAGCACGGCAATGGTGGCCCTCCCCCGCCGTTCGCGACTGACCGCCCATAGGTGTTGCTGTTCGCCCAGATGCAACATCGTGTTGATGTTGTCGTTGAGCCGGCGATTGGCGTAGGCGAGCGCACGAGGCAGACGATAGGAGCCGATGAGCCGGTCGAAATCGGTCATGAATGCGCTGTTGCATTGGGCGATGATCGATTCTAGACACTCGCGTGTGGCGTAGTCGGCCTTCAATGCGTCGTGGATGGACTGTGGGGTGGATTCCGGTATCGTGCCGACGCCATGCGCCAGGTCCAGAGAACGCACCCAGTCCCAGTCGATGGTGGTGCCATCGGCGTCCTTGGGCATGGACGCCGCCCATTGGGGAATGTCTCCCTTGGCGGCGTCGAACCATGCGCGGTCGGTCATAGTGCGAAACCGAGCTCTTCAGCGGCCTCGGTGGGCACCGGGTCGTCGCACCAATAGTCCTCGAGGTTCTCGTTGGTGGTCAGCGAACGGATTTCGGCGCGATCGATATACAGCTCGCCGCTCAAATGATCGGTTTCGTGCTGGAAGATGCGTGCGGGCCAGCCATGCAGCGGCTCGCTGTGGTGTTTGCCGTCTTCATCATCCCATTCGGCGGTGATGTCGAGCCAACGCTTGCGCACAGCTTGGTATCCGTCGAAGCTCAGGCAGCCTTCGTAGAACGAGGCGGTTTTGTCGCTGGTGGGTTTGTAGCTCGGATTGATGATCACGTGGAAGGGGAATTCCGCGATTTCGCGCGGATCATCCTCGTCGTCGCGCACGTGGTCTTCGACCACGGCGAGCGCGAGCCCCAAGCCGATCTGGGTGGCGGCGAGCCCCACGCCGGGTGCCTCCAGCATGGTGGTGTGCATCGTATCGATGAGTTTGGCGAGCGTACGCTTGGAAAGCTGGCCATTGTAGGCCACTGTCCGTTGGCGCAACACCGGTTCGCCGGCCTGCACGATGGGCAGAATCTTCTCCTTGCCGCCGGTTTTGATGAGTTGTTCGACGTCACGGTTGAGTTCGAGGTCGACTTTGGCGTTCTTTCCAAACATTGTTTTTCCTTAGGGAAGGGTGCTACAGCGCGAGTTCTTCGGCGACGATCTTGGCGAGGCGGGTGCAGACTTCGTCGGCGTAGGCCTGGGTGGCGGCCTCGGCCATCACGCGCACGAGCGGTTCGGTGCCGGAGGGGCGCAGCAGCACACGGCCGGTGTCTCCCAGCAGTTCCTCCTCACGGGCCACGGCATCCTGGATGCGCTTGTTGGTGGCGGCTGCCTTCTTGTCCACGTTCGGCACGTTGATGAGGGTCTGCGGCAGCTGCGGGAAGTCGGCGGCGAGCTCCTTCAGGCTCTTGCCGGACTTGACGACCTCGTTGCACAGGGTCAGTGCGGTCAGGGTGCCGTCGCCGGTGGTGGCGAATTCGCGGTTGATCACGTGGCCGGACTGTTCGCCGCCAAGCGAGTAACCGCCCTTGAGCATCTCCTCAAGCACGTAGCGGTCGCCCACGGCGGTCTCCACGGTCTTGATGCCCATATCTTTCAGGGCGAGCTTCAGACCGAGGTTGCTCATCACGGTGACCACGAGGGTGTCGTGGTTGAGCTTGCCTTCGCGCTGCTTGGCGCGGGCCAGAATGCCCATGATCTGGTCGCCGTTGATCATGTTGCCGTCTTCGTCCACGGCGAGGCAACGGTCGGCGTCACCGTCGAAGGCCACGCCCATCACGGCGTCGGTGGCCTTGACCATGGCCTGCAGCTGCTCGGGGTGGGTGGAACCGGCGTTCTTGTTGATGTTGTAGCCGTCCGGCGAGGCGTTGATCACGATCACGTCCGCACCGGCCCGGCGCAAGGCTTCGGGAGCCACCACGGAAGTGGCGCCGTTGGCGCAGTCGGCCACGATCTTCAGGCCCTTGAGCGGCTTGGGCTGGGTTTTGTCATCGTTCAGCGGAGCGATGGTGGCCACCAGATGATCGATGTACAGGTTGGTGGCGGTGGTCTGGTCGTGGCTCACGCGGCCCACGCCGGCACCGGTCGGGCGGTCCCAGTCCTGGCCGAGCACGGCCTCGATCTCATCCTCCTTCTGGTCGGGCAGCTTGAACCCGCCGCGCGCGAAGAACTTGATGCCGTTGTCGGGCATCGGGTTGTGGGAGGCGGAGATCACGGCACCCATCTCAACGTTGAGCACGCTGGTCAGGAACGCGATGCCCGGGGTCGGGATGATGCCTGCGTCGATCACGTCGAATCCGCCGGCGGCCATGCCCGCAGACAGGGCGGAAGCCAGAAAATCGCCGGACACACGGGTGTCACGACCCACGAGCGCGCGGCGGCGCCCCTCAGGCTGATCGTCTTGGGTGCCGGCGTCGCCGAGCACACGCACGGCGGCATCGCCCAAATCCAACGCCAGACGTGCGGTCAAATCCCTATTGGCCAGTCCTCGAACACCATCGGTTCCAAACATCTTCGGCATATGAAGTTCCACTCCTTGTATCGCGTTACCCGCACCATCGTAGTCGTTGTGCTCCACCCTAGGACCCGACTCGGCAAAAAACCGCCACGGAATCTGCTCCAGAACCGGAAATCAGCATTCAACAGCCGCAATGGCATCACCCACAAACCCGCATATTCATCTTGTTCGGCGGATGAATGATGAGATACATTCGTTAGCGGGCATGCCGGGCGGACCGATGCACTCCGGCACGGGAACGAAGCCATCGCACTAGTAAGAACGGGCCGGCAAACGCGCCTGTAAACAATACAGCGGCAAATACGACGAACGGAACTACCCAGCGTACATCGATAACCGGCAAAGCAACACCAAACAGAACGACGGCGAGGAACACGCTGAGCCATGCGATGAACATGCCCAACGGCATCTCCTCTACCGGGGTGGTCTCGGCCATGAATGCAACGATCTATTACTCCGATGTTGTGGTCAGTATGTGCGGCAGTTGCTCGTCGCGGTTGAGGAAAGAACGCGTTTGGCAGCGAAGTAGCGTATGCCGACCTTCCTCAGTGCGGGCGTATACCATGGTGCAATGCGTCAGGCAGCGGTCCAACTGCCGGCTCAGTATCTCGGCGTCCTGCTGGCGGCGGGCAAATACGGACGGGCAGGGGAAGCTCACGCAGTAAGCGCGCACGCCCCATTCCTTACCGATGATGACATATCGCGGATTGTTGATGGGCGCGAGTAGCTCCTTCATAACGCCGGCGAACAGCACCTGCTCGCGCCGCGAACCGCCAATCAGCATGACACGCAATGCCGTGAATCTGCGACGTGTCTGGCGGATCGAGGAAGTCGTTCACCGCTTCGCCTGCCGCGCTGGTTTCTAGGCGCTCAGGTTCCGCAGTCGCCAAATGCCAGACATTGGCCACCTTATCGGGGTCTGCGACCACGCTGCGGTTGACGGCCATGCTGTATGCTTCACTGCATCAGTGTAAGGCACGAATCAATAGGTTTTGAGCCCCAGATCGATGGTAAGAATGATGCCGGCGATTACGGCGGCGGCGCGCATGATGTTTGCGGGAATCTTGCGGGTGATGGACGGGGCGATGTACCCGCCGATGAAGCATCCGATGCACAGCATGATGGCGGCCGGCCAATCGACCGCGCCTTGGATGATGAATACCACTGAGGCGCTGATGTTCGCGCCTGTGCCGATCAGGGTTTTCAATGCATTGATCTTGTGGAATGGGCCGATTTTGGCGGCATCAAGCACGGCGAGAGCCAAGGTACCGGCGCCCGCGCCGAAGTAGCCGGAGTAGATGGCGACCGCCGCTACGCCCAGCCATACCCACCAGGAATCCTGACTCATGGGCTGCACGAGTTGTTCCGGCGGGCGGTGAGGTGCGGTAGGGGTGGTTGCGCGCTTGGCGGCTTCAGTGGCTTCAGTGGCTTCAGTGGCTTCAGTGGCTTCAGTGGCTTCGATGTGCTTGAGTTGCGCGGTGGCATCCGCGGCGGCTTGCTTGGCCTGCATGCGGCCGCGCGGATTGATGGCGATGATCAGCGAGCTCAGCAAAATCAGCACTGGTGCGGCAAATTCAAAGACACTCGGGTCGAGTTTGAGCAACAGAAACGCACCGGCCACCCCGCCGAATGCGCCGATGACCACATACGTAATGGAGCGTACCGCTTGGCCTTTGAGTTCTTTGCGCGCACCCATCACGCCACCGATGCCCGTGCCGACCACGCCAACGGTGTTAGAAGCGTTTGCCAATACAGGCGGAATGCCGAACGCGAGCAGGGCCGGGTATGAGACCAGTGACGATGCGCCTACCGCATAGCCCACGAATCCTGCGCCGATTCCGGCCAACAGAATCAGCAGTAATGAAGTTATGGAAAAGCCCGCAATCATTCCCCGTATCCTTGTCGCCCATCGACCGGCATATTGCCGGCCTTGAGCGAGAATACGCTGTTGAGGATTGGTTGCGGGTTTTATGTTGGAATGTGGACGTAGCTTCTCGCGGAAGCGACTCCCCTCAGTCGCCTGAGGCGACAGCTCCCCTCGCGCCCGAGGGGAGCCAGAAGGAAATCAGAGCGCTTCGTTGTATTCGCGAACCTTGAGGGTGCGGTGGGAGGATGCCACGTTTTCGACGATCAGACGCTTCAGGGCATTGTCGGCGGCAATGTGCTCGTCCAGCCAGGCGTCACCGAGCTTGACCAGCGTGGCGGGATCGGCGTAGCCCGGGTACAGGCCGTTGAGCAGGGCGTCGGCCATGTGGTAGGTCTTGTTGGCCCAGACCCAGTCCACAGTCTCGAAGTACTTGGCGGCGAACGGCTCGGCCAGATCGGAGCGCGGGGTGGCGGAGAAGCCACGGGCCACGGCCTCGAGCTGGGAGTTGGTCAGCTCGTCGTTGTGGAGCGCCTGATCCCAAGCCCATTCCTTGGCCTCAGCGGTGGCCATGGAGGCACGGGCGCCGTAGGCGAACTCGCGGTTTTCCGTGGTCTCCTTCTTGGCGAGCTGCGCGTCCACGTCGTCGTTGGTCATCTCGTTGACGGAGGTGAGCGCTTGGACGATGGTCCACGTGAAGTTGTTGTCGATTTCGAGGCCTTCAAGACGCACGGTGCCGTCCAGCAGACCGTGTGCGTTGGCGGCGAATGCGGCGTCGCCCTCCTCACCGTAGCCCAAGTAGGCGGTGACGAGCTGGAACTGGGTGTCCGAGCCGGCTTCGGCGGCGTTGGCCAGAGTCCACAGTTCGGCGGCCACGTGGCGCAGCACATCGTCGCGGCGGGCGGGCGCCACGTAGTGGTGGGCGGTGGTGCTCATGCAGGCCAGCGCATAACGGAAGGTGGTGGATTCGGTTTCCGTGGCCAGAAGACGCAGGGTCATGTCCACGAAGCGTTCGGCCGGGAATTCGCCGTCACGGGTCATATCCCAGAAGGCGAGCCAGGTCACGGCGCGGGCCAGGGCATCATCGAAACGATGCAGGTTGGCTTCGGCGAATGCCTGGGATTCGGCGTCGAAACGAATCTTGGTGTAGGTCAGGTCATCGTCGTTGACCAGCACGAATGCCGGGCGCGGCTTGCCGGCTGCGGCCTCGACGATGGTGGTTTCGCCATCTACATCGAGTTCGAACTGCTCGGTGCGCACGATCTTGCCGGTTGCGGCGTCTTCGTTGTAGAAGCCGACGGCCAGGCGATGCGGGCGCAGCACCGGGTGTTCGGCCGGCGCGCTCTGGGTGAGCTTCAGTTCGGCGATGGTGCCGTCCGCGTTTACGGTCAGGCCAGTGGCGATCGTGTTGATGCCGGATTCCTCCAGCCACTTGGCGCTCCAGGCCTTGAGATCGCGGCCGGAGGTCTTTTCCAGTTCGCTCAGCAGGTCGGCCAGGGTGGCGTTGGAGTAGGCGTGACGGTTCAGGTAGTTGTGGATACCTTCGAAGAACTGCGTGCGGCCCACGTAGAATGCCAGCTGCTTCAGCACGGAGGCGCCCTTGGCGTAGGTGATGCCGTCAAAGTTGACGTAAGTGTCGTTGAGGTCGTTGATCGGCGCGACGATCGGGTGCGTGGTGGGCAGCTGATCCTGGCGCAGCGCCCAGCTCTTCTCGCCGGAGCAGAAAGTGGCCCAAGCGTCATGCCATTCGGTGGCTTCGGCAGTGGCCAGCGTGGAGGTGAATTCAGCGAAGGACTCGTTGAGCCACAGGTCGTTCCACCACTTCATGGTCACATAGTCGCCGAACCACATGTGCGCAAGCTCGTGCAGCACAGTCACCACGCGGCGCTCGGCCAGCGCGTCGGTCACCTTGGATTCGAACACGTAGGAGTCGCGGATGGTGACCATGCCGATGTTCTCCATGGCGCCCGCGTTGTATTCGGGCACGTAGATCTGGTCGAACTTGGCGTACGGGTAGGGCACGCCCCAGGTCTTGGCGTAGAACGCGAAGCCCTTCTTGGTGATGTCGAACAGGTAGTCGACGTCCTTCGCGAAGGCCTTGGCCAACGACTGTCGGCAGTACTGGGCCATTGGCACGGTACGGCCGTCTTCGTTCAGGTATTCGGTGTGCCATTCGGCGTACGGGCCGGCGCAGATGGCGGTCAGGTAGGAGCTCATCACCGGGGTCGGCTCGAAGTCCCACAGACGGGTGCTTTCGTTCGGCTTGTCGCCGAGGGTGCCGTCGAGGGTTTCGCGCGGATCGTCCTCGATGGTGGCAACCGGCATGTTGGAGGTGACGATCCAGCTGGCGGGAGCGAGCACCTTGAAGTCGAAGGTGGCCTTCAGGTCAGGCTGGTCGAACACGGCGTAGACGCGGCGAGCGTCCGGCACCTCGAACTGGGAGTACAGGTAGATGTTGCCATCGGACGGGTCGACCGAGCGGTGCAGGCCCTCGCCAGTGTTGGAGTAACGGCACCTGGCTTCGACGGTGACCTCGTTCTTCTCCTTGAGGTCGGTCAGTTCGATGCGGTTGTCTTGGAAGGCCACGGCCGGGTCCAGGGACTTGCCGTTGAGGTCGATGGAGGTCACTTCGTCGGCGATCAGGTCGAGGAAGGTCGACGAACCAGGCTTCGCGTTGAAGCAGATGAACGACTTGGAACCGAAGTTCTTCGCGCCGACCGTCAGGTCAAGGTCGACGTGATAGTGAATCGGCGCTTCGATAACGGCCTTACGTTCTTCGGCTTCAATACGAGTGAGATTAGAACCGGGCATGACTTCAATTACTCCTTACGGTCGTCCCTGGATAATCCGGACTACTTGGTTTCTACGGTTTCGACGTCCTGGGCGATGTCGGCCACGACGGGCACGATCATCGGCTTGCGGTGCAGCTGGCGCGCAACCCAGCTGCCGAGCGTGCGGCGCATGGTCTGCTGCAGCTTGTAGGTGTCGCGCGTGCCCTGCATCATCTGGTCGTTGAGCTGTTCGACGATCTGGTGACGAACCTTGTCGAACTCGCTTTCGTCCTCGGCCACGGCATTCAGGTAGATCTTCGGGCCGGTGACGACCTCGTGATTGTCGGTGTCGACCACCACGAACGCGGAGACGAAGCCCTCGGTGCCGAGAATGCGGCGCTTTTCCAGCTCGTCATCGGTCAGCTCGCCGACGGAATCGCCATCGACGTACACGTAACCACACGGCACGGAGCCGACGACCGCGGCCCTGCCGTGGTACAGGTCGACCACATCGCCGTCTTCGGCCAAAACCACGTTCTGCGGGTCCACGCCGGTCTTGACGGCGATCAGGCCGTTGGCCACCAGATGGCGGTTTTCGCCGTGGATCGGCATGGCGCACTTGGGCTTGACGATGTTGTACATGTACAGCAGCTCGCCCTCGTTGCAGTGGCCGGACACGTGCACGGCGGCGTTGTCGCGGTTGACGACCTTGGCGCCGAGCTGCACGAGCTTGTTGATCACCTTGTAGACGCCGTGCTCATTGCCTGGAATCAGGGAGCTGGCGAGAATCACGGTGTCGAACTCGTTGATGTGGATATCGCGGTGGTTGCCGTCGGCGATGCGGCCGAGTGCGGCCATCGGTTCGCCCTGGGAGCCGGTGCACATGAAGACGAGCTTGTCGTCCTGAATGTCGTTGGCCTGCTTCAGGTCCACGACGGTGCCTTCGGGGATGTGCAGGTAGCCGAGGTCGGCGGCGATGGACATGTTGCGCACCATCGAACGGCCGACGAACACGACCTTGCGGCCGCACTTGTGGGCGGCGTCCACCACCTGCTGCACACGGTGCACGTGGGAGGAGAAGCTGGCGACGATGATTTTGCGGGTGGCCTGGGCGAACGCTTGGTCAAGGGCCGGGCCGATGGAGGTCTCGGGCTTGACGAAGCCGGGCACCTCGGCGTTGGTGGAGTCCATCATCAGCAGGTCCACGCCCTTTTCGCCGATCTTGCCGAATTCGACGAGGTCGGTGATGCGGTGGTCGAGCGGCAGCTGGTCGAGCTTGATATCGCCCGTGTCGATCAGGGAGCCGGCCGGGGTCTTGACATAGACGGCCAGGGCGTCCGGGATGGAGTGGGTGACGTTGACGAATTCGAGGTCGAAGGGACCCACCTTGAGCTTCTCACGGCCGGCAACCTCAACCTTGGTGGGGTTCTGGTGGTGTTCCTTGCACTTGGCGTCCACGAAGGCGAGGGTCAGCTTGGAGCCGATCAGCGGGATGTCCGGGCGCAGCTTGAGCAGGTAGGGCACGCCGCCGATGTGGTCCTCGTGGCCGTGGGTGAGCACCAGGGCGTCGACCTTGTCGAGACGGTTCTTGATGTAGCTGAAATCGGGCAGGATGAGATCCACGCCCGGCTGCTCCTCCTCGGGGAAGAGCACGCCGCAGTCGATGAGCAGCAGGTGACCGTTGTATTCGATCACGTTCATGTTGCGGCCGATTTCACCCAAGCCGCCGAGCGGCGTGATGCGCATGGAGCCCTTGCGGTACTTCGGCGGGGCGATCAGCACGGCATCCTGCTGGGGTGCGGTGGCCTGCCGGGTGGCGTTGATCTTACGGGACGGCGTACGGCTGTTGGATCCGTTGGCGTTGCGGCCGCGCGCGGAACCGCGACGGCGAGAATTCGTGTTCTTGCTTGTTTTCTTTTGTTCTTGTGCCATAACCTTTTTGGGATTTCTGTTGTGGTGCCTCTGCTCTGTCATGCAGGGGCGGCGGGCTGGCAACCCGTATGCAGCGTTTCGGGCTTACAGCAGTCCGGCAGCGCGCATGCCCTCTTCAGCCTTGTCAAGCTGAGTGGCGTCGGGACCGATGTTCGGCAGACGCATGGTGGTGGAGGGGATAACGCCCTTGACCTTGAGCGCAGCCTTGGCCATGACGGCCTGATAGCCGTCGCCATTCAACGCGTGGACAAGGGGGGCGAGCTGGTTGGCGAGGCGACGGGCGGTAGTGATATCGCCGCGATCGAATGCCTGGACAAGCTGCTGCATGGGGTTGGAGGCGACGTGGGCAATCACCGAAATGATGCCGACGGCACCGATGGAGAGGAACGGCAGGAACAGGCCGTCATCGCCGGAATACCAGGCGAGGCCGGTGCGCTGCTGCTTCTCCACTGCGGCTGCAAGATCGCCGGTGGCGTCCTTGACAGCCTTGACGTGTTCAAGTTCGGCCAGTCGGTCGTAGGTTCCGACCTTGACCTTCAAGCCGGTACGGCCGGGAACATCGTAGACGATGATCGGCTTTTCGGCGGATTCGTCGACGGCCTTGTAGTGGCCGACGATACCGTCCTGCGAGGGGCGGGAATAGTAAGGCATGACGACGAGCACCGCGTCGGCACCCGCTTCCTGAGTCTGTTCGACCATACGCACGGTGTGTGCGGTGTCGTTGGAGCCGGCGCCGGAAATCACCGGAACGTCGACGACCTCCTTGACGGCCCTGACCAGCTCGACCTTCTCATCCATATGGGTGACGGGCGATTCGCCGGTGGTGCCATTGACCACCAGACCATCCGCGCCATCGGCGACGAGGTATTTGGCGAGCTTCTGCGCGGCGGCGAAATCGACGCTGCCGTCGGATTTCATCGGGGTGACCATAGCCGGCAGAATGCGGCCGAAAGGTGCTGAATCAAGAAGGTGCATGTCATGCTCGCTCATAGTGTTTACCGTACTTCCCATTGTGGACTCTTATACTACGTACCTTGATTGTTGCTGAATGCGTGGCATTATGGCCGGAGCCGGTGGCAATGCCGTGATGCGCGTCCCGGCGCGCTTCCCTGCCTGAAATGCGGGGGCAACTACTGGTCGACTGCGGGTCGATTACAGGTCGAGGAAGTGGTCGAGGCCGATGGTCAGGCCAGCCGGAGCGTCGCCGGCGAGCTTGCGCACGGCAAGCAGGACGCCGGGCATGAAGCTGGTGCGGTCGAAGCTGTCGGCCCGAATGGTCAGCTGCTCGCCGGCGTTGCCGAAGAGCACTTCCTCGTGGGCGTTGAGGCCGCGCAGACGCACGGCGTGCACGTGGATGCCGTCGACCACCTGGCCGCGTGAGCCGCCATCGGTTTCGGTGGCGTCCGGCACGGGGGCGAGTCCTGCGGCCTTGCGCGCTTCGGCGATGCCGTGGGCGGTGTGGATGGCAGTGCCGGAGGGGGCGTCCACCTTGGTGGGGTGGTGCAGTTCGATGACTTCGGCGGATTCGAAGTATTTCGCGGCCTTGGTGGCAAAGTAGTCGGCCAGTACGGCGGAGATCGCGAAGTTAGGTGCGATGAAGACCTTCTGGGTTTCGGGCTTCGGACCGTTGGCGATGGCGGATTTGACCTGGGCGAGTTTCTCGTCGGTCCAGCCGGTGGTGCCGACCACCACGTCCACGCCTTGGCCGATCAGGGTCAGCACGTTGTTCAGGCTGACGGACGGCACGGTGAATTCGACGACCACATCGGTGTTGTCGGTGGTGATCTGGGTCAGGTCGTCGCCGGCATCCAATGCGAGCGCCAGCTGCGTATCCTCGGCGTTGTTCACCGCTTCGACCACGTGCGAGCCCATGCGGCCCTTTGCTCCGACCACCGAAACCTTGATCATGTCTTCTTCCCTGTCTACCCGTACCTGCCCGGCAATGTACCCGGGACGTTTTCCAATCGGCAATCAGCCTATCACCGCCAAGCCCTCACGCCAATACCCCGTCCACAGAATCAAGCTCCCTCTGACGAGCCGAACCGTGAAGTCGAGCTCCCTCTGATGAGCCGAACCGTGAAGAAAACGCCGGAGGCGTTTTTAGGTGAGGGCGAACGACAGTGAGCAATAATTCAGTTGGCTGAAAGCCATCATTAATTGCGTTCGAGCTGGACGCGAAGCGGACTGAGGGAGAGACCCCGGCGAAGCCGCCAACCATCCATCGGGCGTAGCCCGATCCCGTTTCACCCACGCCGCTTGGCCAAGGCCCATCCGGCCAACGCCAATGGCACGGACGCCAGCGTGAAGATGAATGGCAGCATCATGCCCACATGAGGGTTGGAGGCGTCAAGCACAATGCCGGCCACGGACGAGCCGATCGACGTGCCGACCGTGCCTGCGGTGGTTACCCAGCTCAGTCCTTCGGTCAGGGATTCCGCCGGCACCAGATCCTTGACGATGAGGTTGCCGGTGGCGAACGTCGGCGAGACGGTCAGGCCGGCGAGGATTTCGAAGACGCCCAGCAGGATGAGATTGTCCATTGACAACCGGAAGAACACGTAGCCGACGGTCAGCAGCGACAGGAACATCACCATATGCGCCCAATGGGAGCCTTTGAGTTGGCAAGAGCCGAACACCAGCGCGCCGATGCACGAGCCGACCGCGAACATCGCCAATTGCAGACCGAGGAAGGGCTCAAGTCCCATGGATTTCATGGTGGCGGTAATGGACACGTCGAAGGACGTGAAGCTCATATTGAACACGATGAACACGGCGAGCAACGGCAGTACGCCGGCATAGAGCAATACACTCTTGGGCTTGGCACCGCTGCGTTTGAGTTGGCGCAGGGTCAGCTGGTCGGCATCTTCGCTTGCAGCGGGGCTGCCGTCATCGTGCGCGGCCACGCTGACCTGTTCCACGATGACCGGCGGCTGGGTGGATTTCAGCGAGAAGAATATGGTGCCGCCGATGCCGCATGCCACGGTGGGCACGAACAGTTGGGATACCGGATGCACGGAGGTGGCCAGCCAAGCCGCCAGAATCGGCCCCAGAATAAAGACGATCTCGTCAATGGCGGCTTCCATGGCGTAGGCCGTGTTGAGCAGCTGTTCGCCATCTTCCACACCGCGCAACGCATAGGACCAACGGGTTCGGACCAATGCGCCGAATGAGAACTGCGTCAGACCCATGATGATGGCCAAAGCGAACAGCAGCGGAATCGGCACGCGCACCAACGCCGCGAAGGCGAAGGCGAGCATGGCCACGATCTGCACGGCGAGCGCAAGCCGGCCCACGCGGGCTTGGCCGAAACGGTCGAAGGCGCGGGCGTAGAACGGGGTGACGCAGCTCATGGCCAGCACATAGGCGGCGCTCATGGTGCCGGCGATGGTCCAATTGTCGTAGAGATGGTTGAGCGCCAGAACGATGCCGAGACTCATCATGGAGATCGGCAATCGTGCCACCGCACCGGACAGGCAGAACGCCTTGGCTCCGGGCAGCATGAACAGGCGCTGATAGGGCGAGTGGGCAGCAGACGACTTCGAAACCGCGCGAGTCGTGGACACAATAACTCCTTACTGGTGCGTTGTCCGGCACGTGCGCCCGCCCACACGTGCCATCCGAGGGTAGCGGTTCCCCAGCAACGTCACGCGGTGCGTTTCAACCGCGGACCGGTACGTGGCCAGTCGTCTTCATCGTCGGAGATGCCTTGCGATGCATAAGGTCTCTCCACCGGTGAAGGCCGTCCGATGCTGTACAGGTCATGAGCCTTTGGGCTCAGTCGTTGTCAGATTGTTCGGGAATGCCGGAGCTCAACTCGGTAAGGATTTCCTGTTTGGTTTTCGCACGGGCGCGAAGCTCGCGCAAGCCCTCGTCGGGCTCACTGACATAGTAGAGAGTGGCGTCGATACTGTCCAATTCCACACCTTCGACCGCTGCCAGCAGCAGTCGGTACATGTCGAGCTGGGCAAGTTTGCGGGTGATGTCGTCTGGCTTGGTGGGCCGACGACCGGTTTTCCAGTCGACCACGGTAAAGCGTGCGGTGGTGCTGGACGGGTCAAGTCCACCGATGAATACCGCATCGAGTTTGCCATTGACTAGGCCCACGCCCGGCACGTCCACGACAATGGCACGCTCCGTCCACGCCGGGATGCGCTTGGCCCACGATGATTCGGCCAATCTGCGCTGCCACGCCACCAGCTTGGACTCGGTGGCATTGTCGCTACTTATGGAAGTGGCGGAGGCGGCGGATACGGCGGATGCGGATTGTTGAGCCGTGGGCTGTGGGACAGCGGGCTGCCGTGTGGATGGCTTGCGGCATTGCCGCTCCCGTTCGGCCAAATCGGCCAACATGGCTTCCCGGGAAACGAATCCCGCATCCTGACCTGTATGCGGCATACTTGATTCGGCTTCATATGCCAGTACCGCTTCATCCGGCTTACCGGCATTGATGAATTGCTCAGCCCACGCATGGAACTGCGTGCCGGCTTCGGCCGCCGGAGACGATATTCGTGGAATCGGACGGATAATGCTACGCCAGTAGAGGCGCTCCTCCCGTTCGCTCATGCCACCTACGCGGGCTTGCAGGCTTGTCACGTTCTGACGTCCGGCGGCCAGAATGCGTTGCGCCTTGGCTTTGACTGCCTCATCAAGCGACTGGCCGCTGGCGGCATCGGCCATCAAATCGGCGTCGTCCACCAGCAATTGCGCCCGTTGCAGCAGTGGACCGGCGTCTTGGTGCTGCTCAAGTGACGAGGAATCTGCGGCGATAACATCGATGCCACGTGACAGCTGTTCATGCACTGCGTCGCTGAGGGTAGCCGGCCACGGCAATTCGACAGCGGCATCCGTCTGCGTAATCGGCGTCTGCCATGCCTCCCCCACCACGGCGTCACCGTATGCCGCGGCATGCTCTCCGATAAAGAACCCTTCGGGAGGGGCAATCGCTTCGCCTTGCGCCGAGATCAGCATGGGCTTCCCGGCATTGGCGGCTTGCAGCCGTTCCACACAGTCCTGAGCCGATATCGCATGTTCACGGGCTTGGAGCGCGTCATGCACTTCAAGCCAGAAATTGGATGGCTGAGCGGCGCGAGAGCCTTTGGGCACCACTGACGGGTCCCGCCCGGATTCGCCCGTATAGGCGCAATAGGTCATCAGGGCATCTTCTCGCGCACGGGTAAGCGCCACATACATCAATCGACGTTCGTCGGCATGCAGCCGGCGCCCATATTCCTCCGCCTGCGTCAAATACCAGCCGGATGCATCCACTTCTTCCACGCCATCGCCGAATTCGCGCATGGAGCCGAACACTTCATCATCAATAAGCTCCACATCATCCAAAGCCGCCAACGATGCGATGGGGTCGGCTTCCACATCGGTATCATGGGGGAATCGCGGCAGAATGCCGGCATCGGCACGCATAGGCACGGGTACGGCGGTGGGGTTGGTGAGCCAGGAGTCGGCGGTCTCATGATATTCGGGTGCGGTCCAGTGACCTTGCTCGGTGCCTCCCGTATGGTGCTCGTCCAGCACGATCTTGAGATGGTCGCCCTGATTGCTGGGGAATCCGACGGCGGTAAGCCCCACTACCGCAACGGCATCCCATTCCAACCCTTTGGACTGGTGTACGGTCATCAGTTCCACATCCACCGGAGCGTCGGGGAGACTGGCGGCTTCATCCTCCACCGAAGCCAGATGATCCACCCATGTGATGAACCCATGCAACGAGGGAGTTTGCTCAGCGGCAATCTCTTGCGTGTACGTATCCACCAAATCCACAATCGCATCCATAGGCATATGCGCCAAAGCGGGATTGGCGCGGTGCTGCGGATTATGCAGCACACCGGCCAATACGGTGTCGATGTCAAGATCCAACGCTTCTATGCCGGCGCGAATCACGTCGCCCAGTGGCCGCCCGACGGCATCATGCACCTGACGGAGCATCACCGCGGCCCGGGTTATGGCGTTGCGCCCGTGTGCGCTCAACCGTTCAAGCAGTTTTACCAGGTCGCCGCGTAGCAATACGTCTGGCAGGAATACCGCATTGGCCACCTGATCGCGGTACTCACGCACCACAGCCGCCCATTCATTCGCTGGTGTATCCGGTTGGGCAAGGCCGGCCTGCACCAATGCTTGGAAGCGTTGTTCCGTGTTCTGTTCTTCAGCAAAACGGGCCAACATGGTCAAATCCGCTGCGGACATGGTGAATCGTGGCGTGGCCAGCAAGCGCATCAGCGATCCCGTATCGGTGTGGTCGGCGGCCACGTGCAGCAACGCCATCAGATCGCGGATTTCCGGACGTTCCAACAGCGCGGAATAGCCGACCACGAATGTGGTCAATCCGGCCTGTTCCAATGCCGCCTGATATTCGGGCATATGTGATTTGGACCGAAACAGCACGGCGACCGGCGCTTTCTGTTCGCCCGGCATCTGTTCCTGTTGTTCGGCTGCGGAACGGTGTCGTGCGATGGCCGTCTTGCAGAAACGCACTACGGCGTCGATCTCCTGCCCGGCCGTGGCGAAGCCCAGTACTCCCAATGTTCCTTCGGGGGCATCAGGCATGGGGTCGAGCGATGAGACATCGACCTCACGCATCAATGAGCTGGAAGGACGCGACGGATTGGAGCGCAACGGCAGCGTGAGATTATTGGCGGCTTCGAGCACTATACGGCTGTTTCGCCTGGTGACGGACAGCGGGAATGGCTTGTATCCGGCAGACAGGTGGAAATCTTGCTGGAACATACGGAATGCACCAGGGCTGGCACCACGCCATGCGTAAATCGACTGGAACGGATCACCCACCGCGTTGACGGCGGACCTCTGTGACGCATCCACGTGGAACAGTGCTGCCAGCAGAGCGGCCTGCGTGGTGGAGGTGTCCTGATATTCGTCGAGCAGCACGTGGCTGTACCTGCGGCGCGTACGCTCTCCGATGGAGGGGAAGCGCTCGATAAGCTGATACGCGGCAATGGTGAAGTCGGAGAATTCGGCCATATTGCGTTCCCGCTTGGCTTGGGCATAGGCCTCCACCAGCTGGAGCAGAATATCGCGTTTGCGTGTGGTCTCCAGCAGCGCACCGCAATGATAGGTGCAGCGGGCGTGCAAATGTTCGGCACGGTCATCGAGCTTGGCTTGCCAGCTGGCGTCGGTATCTTTCTTCAGTCGTTTGATCTTGGGGATTTTCGGCTCGTCCTCGGGCATGGGTTCATCTGCAACGGCTTGTTGCAATCGATTGATGAATGCCGAATCCCATTGCCGTACTCGATTGATCGCATCATCGAAGCTGGTGCAGCCGGCACCGATCATGGCACTGCCAATGGCATCCGACAACGCCAGAACACGGTTCGCCAAACTGGAGAAGGCGCCAAAATCCTCACTGAACGCCAGATCCATGTGACTGTCGATGACTTCGGTGGCCAGTTGAAGCGCTCCGGCTGCGCTCAATGGTTGCGTGTTCTGATCGAATCCGACAAGCAGTCCATATTGGCGCACGATGGTCTGGAAGAAGGCGTCATACGTGAAAATGGCCGGCTTGAGGAATGCCCGATCAGACACCGTGGCGGTCGTAGAGCCCGCCATATCACCGGCCACTGCGGCGGAGACGCGTTCCAGCAGTTCGCCTGCGGCCTTGCGTGTGAAGGTCAGGCCCAGGATGCGTTCAGGTGCCACACCTCGATTGATAAGCGCGATGATGCGTTGGGTCATCGTAAAGGTTTTGCCGGAACCGGCACCGGCAACCACCAATACGTCAGCATCGACTGGCGCATCGATGATGGCGGCCTGTTCCGCACTGGGAGTGAACGTGCTCATGCTTGCCTCGTTTCGAAAATCGTGTCGATCTGGCCTGCACAGGCAGGGCAGACGTTCTTCATACGGCAGAATCCGATATGGGTGTCTTGCGGATGGGCCTCGATGATGGCTGATCTGCTGGCCGCCGCGGCATAGAATACGCGGGCGATCATGGTCAGCGACCATAACGTCTGCGTACCGGCGAGCGCGGCGAATTGCGCCCACGCTTCGGCACTCACACCTTCGGGAGGAGTAGCCGGATCTATGGCGGGTATGTCGAAGAAACGGTTGGGGTCTTTATACCAGTATCGGGGCGTGAACGGTTCGGCATTCAACGAGCCATCAGTGAACAGCGGCGGCTGGAAGGCACCTTCCGGAGCGTAGCTTCTGGCTGGTGCCGCATTCTGCCCGACATGGAATAGCACGCTTTGGCTGATATGCGGCATTGCGGCAAGTGCCTTGGCACCGCGCGGCCCGTCTTCGGGGAACACGAGGCCAAGCTGATAGCACACGAGCTGCAAATCATTGAAAATCTGTTTGACCGTGGGCGTTCTGCCTGTTTTGTAGTCAATGAGGCGAATGCATTCGCCGCCGTCTGCGAGTACGCGGGTTTCCATACGGTCGATGCGCCCGGACAGTCTCACGGTCAGATGCTCGTCCATGCCTTCCGGCCACCCTCCGACCAGTGCTCCCATCAGACGGACCAGCGTGTTCCGACCGATTGGGTGCAGGCCGGGCACGGCATTGTATGCGTCGAGTATGTCACGCACATCGAATCGTGCGGCAAACTCCCGTTCGCATTCGGCACCGGCCAATGCGCCAATGCTGAAGTTGCTGGAGTTCTTGCCAAGATACGTTTCCGGATCGGCGTCGCTGCGCACAAAGTAATCGGCGATGTTGCGCAGGGTATCCGCCGCGGACTCGTCCTTACGGGTGGCCTCATAGCGGTTCCGGGTGTCGGCTATGGCATTCGGATCAGGACGTTTGCTCTGATAGATGGCATTAAGCCGTGCCGAGACAGCCTCGATGCGACGTTCCGCGCCGGCCGTGGAGTCCAAGCCCAGTGCGGCCAACGCCTGGGCATTGTGGGAAAGATGGTCCAGCCCTTCCTCGCTGCCTTGCTGCGCAACCGCATGGATGAGGGTTCCGAAACTGGTGGCCACGGAGCTGGGGCGAGGACCGGCGAACCGGTTCTCCAGCATCCAGCACACCGGGCACGCCCATAGGCTGTCGACCGCCGATGGAGATAAGGTGACCATGGGCGCGGCCTGCGCATCCGTCTTGCCTTTCCCTGTTTGGATACCGTCAGGCTGTACACCACCAGATGACGCGCTGTCGGATGAGGCACTGTCAGATGAGGTATCGCCAGATGACGCACCGCCAGATGACGCACCGCCAGATGACGCGCTATCCGATTGGGCCGGCGATTCCACAAACGCCCAGCTCTGCGGATTTGCGGCGCGCACACCATGCTCTAACAGGAGTGTCAACGCAATCGCGGCGTCCTTTGCGGCAGCCTGCTGCGGTTGAGCAGTGGCCAGAACCGCGCGGGCGGCGCTGACCAACCCACGTGGGTCGGCGTCCAATCCGGCCAGATCATATTCGGCGAATCCCGCATGTGCCCCCACTGTGGTGAAAGGCGCCTGTTGCCGGTTGCGCGGATAGTATTCCGGCAGATACCCGAAGAGAAAGTCCGAGGGGCTCATGCTGTCGTTCCATACCGCGCTGATCATGATTCGCCGTGCACGGGTCAGCGCGACCAGGAAACTCTTCTTCTCGCCCGACAATACAGCCGCGAACCGCGGATCATGCCCGGTTTTGTCGCTTTCTTCAAGCGCTCCCCTCAGCACGAGCTCGGCAAGGTCTTCACCACCGAACATGGTGTTGCGCCCGGCGAGGTTCGGCCACACGTCTTGCTGGACCACCGGTATCCACGCATATTCCCAGTGGCGTCCGGCCGCGCCTGCCGGCGTAGTCAATGTCACCGCGTCTTCCACCGGTCCTATGTGGGCCAAGGAATCGGCCTGCACTTCCATGCCCCGAACCTGTGCCATGAATGACGTGATGTCTCGACTGGCGGTGGAATCATCGGCGAACTGGAACAGGCGCATTGCCGCGTCCAGCCGGTCATTGGCCGTACGCCCCTCTGCCGTGTTGAATAATGCCGCACGCTGCCAGACCGGTGCCAGACCGGTGGCGTTCCACGCAACAGACAGCGCATAGCGCGGCTGTACGCGCTGGCTTGCCGGCAGCCGCTCCAAGCCGGAAGCAACGCTGCCCACCAGATGCCACAGGTTCGCAAAAGCGCGGGCCTGAGGGTCGTTGCCGAGCACCGCGTGGATGGATGCGAGCGCAGCCTGCGCCGGCGCGGCGGCATCATCAATGGCAAGCATCACGTACAGCGCGTCAACGCCAAAGGCCAAGTCATCGCCGGACGGTTCACCGAGTATTTCGACAGACACTGGCAACGAAGTCACTGACGACGAAACCGCTGACGTCGAAACCACTGACGAGGATGTTTCACGACCTGTTTCACGCCGTGTTTCATGGTATGTTTCACGCAATGTTTCCCATGCCGTCGTCAGAGAGGTCAGCATGGCATCATCCGTGGCGAGATGCGCCAGCGACTCCAACGACCCCATGGCCGATTCGATCGGCGCAAGCCTTGCGGGACGCCCCTGACCGGGTTTGGCCCCGGCACTCACCAACGGGCCGTTCATCAACGTAGCCACTCTAGTCCTTATATATGCCGCGCAGGAAGCCAACGTCATCTGGCATTCCGCCATCCCCTCGGCACGCAATCGGGCAAGCTCCACAAGCGCGAACAATCCCTGCACGAAAGTCTCGTCCTTCAAAGGACGGGTGACCGACGAATACCGCACCGGTACACCATCTCGGCGCAGTCGTTCGCCGAACAGCCGCACGGCGGCATTGTCGTGGGTGATGACCGCCATGTCGTTCCACCGAATATGCCGGTCAAGATGCGCCCGCTTGATGCGCCAGACCACATCATCCAGCTCCTCACGTGAGGATCGGTACAGGCCGGCGGTCACCGTGCCGTCCGCCTGATAATTCGCTGCATCGACTCCGCCCAGTATGGCGGTCAGCTTGCCGGGACGCTCGGCCGGAGGCAGCGGCTCGTCTTCCGGCGAGGGAATCGACAGCGAAATACGAGACGCGATCACATCAGCCATCGTCATGTGCGACTGATCAGCGACGGCACTGCCGCCAACCAGCTGTTCTTCCTTGGCCTTCAGCCGCCCTTCCACGGCACGGCGCATCAGATATTCCGGATACGATCCGCGGAAGGTCTGCACCGATTCATCCGGGTTGCCGACCAGCACCAACTTGACGCCGGCATTCCCCAACTCCTCCAAGAAGCGCATGCCGGCCAGCGTGGTGTCTTGAACATCATCCACAACCAGCAGCCGGGGCAAGCCCAACGCCTCCACACACATAGGCCGGTCGGAATCATCCGCGTGATCGGCGGCGAATGCCTCACGCACCACACGAGCGCCTGCCACCAGCAAATACGAGGCATCCAAACGGTATTGCCCCGGATATACCGCGCTTTGGGCTGCAATATATTCACGGCGCAACGCGAAAGCCAAACGCCATTGCACCGACAATCGCGCGTCCTCCGTCACGGCGTCCAAGAGACGTGGCTCTTCGTGAACGCCTACACCGAGCTCATCCAATCGGGCCAGCATATCGCGCAACTGGCTGATAAACGCATCTGAAATACCTCGCGTGAACCTATCCGCGCTGGTCGAGCCGCCTGCCGACGTCGGAGACGGCGAATCCGACCCTTGTTGCGAGAGGCTTGATTGTGCGGAAGCGGCCGAGCCGGGCATCTCGCCGGCACCGGCATCGCGTATGAGTCTCGCCCAGTCATCCTGGGCAAAGTAGACGCGCAGCAAATCACAGGTGCCGCAATCATCTCCCGCTACGGCATGGCGCAGATGCACGGCCATGACTTGACGCAGCAAAGCATCCTGTTCCGCACCGTTCAGCAATCGAGGCGACGGCAATCCAGTTCCCTCGCGCGAAGCCGATATGGCCCGGAATGCCACGGCACCCAGCGTGGTGACCGGCCTGGCCTGCACGGAAAACCCGAGCTCACGAATCACCCGATTGCCCAATGCGTCGGCGGCCACACGGCCGGATACGGCCATCACCGCCTGCGTGCCACCGTAGCGGCGCAGCCCCGCCATCAACACCGATAAGGCGAATTCAGTTTTGCCGCTTCCAGGCGTGCCGACAATCAGCCTCGCCGCTCCATCACGGTCGATGCCGTCCAGCACTGTTCCAGGTTCAAGTCTCGTCATCATGGCTCCAGCCTAAACCCGACCGTCACAGAGGGAAAAATTTTACCGAACCCGACGAAGAATCGTACCCTTGACGGTATCCTGTAGAACGAATGCAGGGAGAGCGCATTTTCCAAGGAGGGAGGGAACAGATGGACAACATTCCGATGAGACCGCCGAAGCTGCCCGGATATGATTTCGTCCAGATGTTGGGAAGCGGTGCCACCGCCACGGTGTACCTATATAACCAGCGTATGCCCGCACGCCCGGTGGCGGTAAAGGCCAGCGCCAAAACCCTTGACCCACGGGCCGCTGCCCTGTTCAACCGCGAGGCCAACTTCATGGCCAAGCTGTCATCCCACCCGTACATTCTGCCGGTATATGGTGCCGGCGTCACCTCCGATGGCCATGGCTACATCGTCATCGAATATGCGCCGGGCGGCACCTACAACAGCATCATGAAGGCCCGGTCCATGACCTGCGAGCAGGTACTCGACCTCGGCATCAAGCTGTCAAGCGCGCTGTTCACCGCGCATCGCAGCAATATCATCCATCACGACATCAAGCCCAGCAACATTCTCATCACCTCGCAGGGCTTGCCTGTTCTGGGTGATTTCGGTATCTCCACCGATGTGTATGACCGCACCGAAACCGGATTCTCGCCGCCGTGGGCACCGCCTGAGGTGCTTCAGCATCTGACCAATGGTTCGGAAGCCGCCGACATCTATTCACTGGCGGCCACCCTGTACGCCATGTTCGTCGGCTGCTCGCCATTCCAGCACGATTATCACCCGCGTTCGCAATCGGAACTGATTTCGCTGATCGTCAACCAGCCATTGCCTCGCCTCAACCGCCCCGACGTGCCGGCCGATGTGGAAGCGGTGCTGCGCCGGGCCCTGAACAAGGACCCCGACCAGCGGTACTACTCCGCGTTGGAGTTCGCACGTGCCATGCAGCGTGTGCAATTCGCATATTTCGGGCATGCCACTCCCGTTACCGTGGAAGGGATGCCGGCCTATCCCAAAGACATCGAGCGTCGGCGCCGGGCCACGGACCAGCGAGATCAGATCACCCGTTCGTCACGGCGATGGGTCAAACCGGTGGGTATTACCGTCGGTATACTTGCGGCGATCACCGCAGCGGCACTGATATTCGCCTTCGTGGTCGTTCCCCGCATGGACAGCGCCACCGGATCAGATACCAAACAGGTGGCGACGCCCGGCACCAAGGATGATGACAACAACCGCAATAATCAGGATGACGTGATCACCGATACCGCGAACGCCCAGATTCCTTCCCCGGAGAATCTGAACGGCACCTATGCGGCGGATGGGTCATCCGTGACGTTCGCCTGGACGAATCCAGACCCGCAAAGCGGTGATACCTATGCGTGGGCCATAGTGCAGGGCAGCAATACCGACCAGAGCGCGCAAACCGTCACAACGTCAGATCCCACGGTGACCGTCAACGCGCAGGAAGGCTCGCAGACCTGCATTCAGGTGTCCATTGTGCGCAAGAACCGCCAGATGTCCGTCAGCCCCGCCATCGCCTGTGCGGCCAAGCCGCAAGAATGATCCGCTCGCCACTGCCGGGCATGCCACCCTGGCATTGCGTATCGCATCAGACGTGCGCCCAGCAGCGGCGAATTCACCAAATGGACAACAGGAACGGCAGGTATTGGAACCGTAAAGCGTTGTCATTACACCAGCAACCAGAGAAAACAGGGGTCAGGGAGTTCAGATGGCCACATCGTCCCAGTCATACGATCGTCGCCGACGCATCAGCGCGGCTTTGCGCCGCCTTATGCCCTCCGGAGGGCATACGTGGACGGTTCCCGTAATCACGCTCCTGCTGCTTCTGGGACTTGTTGCCGGCGCGGTGATCATGAGCACCGTCACGCGCCGCCATGTGCAACTGGACGATGGCACCGTATGGGTCACTTCGCTGAAAAACCAGAAGGCCGCACGATTCAACGTAAAGAACAAGGAGGCCGACGCCGGCGTCTCCTCCTCCGCCCCACGATTCGACATCGCACAGCATAATGGCGACACCATCCTGACCGAAACGACCAAAGCCTCCACCATCAAGGCATCCACGGTCAGCACCGGTGTCAAGACCGACATCAAAGCCAACACCACCACTGTGGTCGGCGGGGATACCGCAGCCCTGATCAACGAGAAGACCGGCAATGTGTGGACCGGCTTGTCGGAAAACCTTGATTCCGTGACCCCCACCACTTCCGATCCGAAAATAAAGCTGGGCGAGGGCGGGCGCATCGCAGTAACCCACGATGGCAAGGTCTACGGATACCGTCCATCCGACGGTATGGTGCTGCGTCTTGACAATCCCAGCAGCGCCAAGGCCAAAACCCTCGAATCGCTGACCGACGGCAAGCAGCAGACCGTTGAAAGCTTTACCGTCATCGGGAGCACGCCGGTAATCGCAACCGGCAAAACCGTCATATTCAAGGGCGGCCGCGTCGATGTCGACACGACCGGCACCCTCACCCTTCAGGAGCCTCCCACCGATGACATACAGTCCGATTGGGTGGCCGCGGCATCACCGAGAGGCCTTGCGCTTATCCCGTTGAAGTCCAATGCCAAGGCGAATTTCATAGCCAACGGGGGCAAGGCGAATCCAGCACGACCGGTATCGTCCAAGGGCTGCGTGTACTCGGCTTGGAGCCAGAAGGCCAGCAACTACATTCGCGCCTGCTCCCCCACGGATACCAGCGTCAAGCCGCAAACCCTCGAATCCGTCAATACTACTTCCGAATTGGTGTTCCGCACCAACCATCGCCTTGTGGTGCTCAACGACACGGTTAACGGCAATGTGTGGAACCCTGAGGATTCCACCAAAGTCATCAAAATACAGTGGAACAAAATACAGACCGAGCAGACCGAGAAAGAACAGCAGAACAACGACTCGGCCAACAACCACCACGACTTCTCCAAGACCTGTTCCGCACAATCCGGCCAAATCAAAGCCGAGGATGATGAAATCGGCGCACGAGCCGGTTCGGAACAGATTCTCGACGCGCTGCGCAATGACGAGCAGACCGATTGTTCCGTACTGAAAATCACCAAGGTTGGCGCACCAAACAACAAAGACGTCACCATTTCGCCGATTTACGACGGCCGGTATCTGCAACTCGATGCCTCCGCCGCATCCGCAGGCACCGTTACCTTTACTTACGATATTTCCGATGGTCGCGGCCAGACCTCTTCCGCCACGGTGACCGTAACCCTGAATGATGGAGGCAACCACGCTCCCGTACAGTTCGACACTCCTCCCGAGATCGATGTGGAGCAGGGAGCCAGTTATACCGCCAATGCGCTGAGCAGCTTCAACGATCCGGATGGAGACCCGCTCACTCTGGTCTCCGCTGTGGCCCAGAACACCGACCAGGTGCAGGTGTCCACCCGAGCCGACGGCCAGCTTACGTTCAACACCGGTGCGCTGGCGTCGGGACGTGTGGGCGTCGAGGTCACCGTCTCCGACGGCACGGCAACCGGCACCGGCATGGTGTATTTCTCGGTCAAGCCCGCGAACACCTTGGCCGCGGTCATCGACCCGGTAGCGAAAACCACCGTTCCCAACACGGATACCGTCGTCAAGCTGTCCTCTTATGTGCATGGCACTTCCTTGCAGCCGGCACAACTGACTCAGGTGGATACGCCCAACGGCGCTTCGACGACCACCAATGCGGCGGATATGTCGTTGACGTTCAAGGCCACCAATCCCGGCACCTATTATGTGCCCTACATCATTACTCAAGGTTCGATTCCGGCCACCGGATTGGCTCGAGTCGAGGTGCAGCCCGCCACCGGCGAGGCCGCCAAACCGGTTGCCGCCAACGATGTCGCCCTGCTTGGCGCGGATAATACCGCCATTGTGGAGCCGCTCACCAATGACGTCGATCCGATGGGCGGTGTGCTGTCCGTCACCACGGTGAGCGCACCGGCCGACTCCGGCATCAAGGTTGGTCTCGTCAGCCATAAGCGCGTGTATATCACCGCGCGTCAGGTGCCCACGAAGCCCGTCGCCCTTACCTACACCGTGGCCAACGCCTCCGGAACCGCCAAGGGCACCATCGTGTTGCAGCCGCCGGCTCTGGCCACCTCGAATTCAGTACCCAAGGCCAGCAATATCAATGCCCAGGTGCGTACCGACGGCATCGTGTCCGTGGATGTGCTTGACCATGTGGCCTACTCGGATGGCACCACGGTCAAACTCAAGAACAACCTGCAATACGACAAGGGGACGTTCAAGGGTCTGGCCTTCGTCTCTGGAGACACGGTCCGCTACCAAGCATCCAGCGAGACCGGCAACTTCCCCATCACCTATACGGTTGAAGACAATCTGGGTAATGTGGCTTCCGCCAATATCACCATTACCGTGCATAAGAGCGACGCAGCGAGCAAGGCCGCGCCAACCCCGCATGACGCCGAAGCGCAGGTTGCCGCCGGGCAGAAGGTCCGCATCCCCATCACACTGACCGGCATAGACACGGATGGCGACGACGATCAGCTGTTGGGTCTGGGCAACAAGGCACCCACGCTGGGCCGCATATCCGAAGTCGGTTCCGACTACTTGGTCTATGAAGCGTATCCGGATTCGTCCGGCACCGACACCTTCTCCTATGCCGTGGAGGATTGGACCGGTCAGCGCGCACAGGCGCAGATCCGCGTGGGCGTATTCCAAGGATCGTCCGACTCCGGCGTATACGCCAGGGATGACGAAATCACGTTGAGGCCCAATACGGCCGCAACCGTGCCGGTCGCGCAGAACGACATCTCCGGCGACAACACCAATCTGACCGTCGACAAGCATGTCGAGGTCCAAGGTCTCGACGGGGTGAGCGTGAAAGACAATATGCTCTCCTTCACCACGCCCGACAGCGCCACCACCGACTATATCGCCTACACGGTCAAAGACAAGGCCGGCTTGTCCGATACGGCCACCCTCACGGTAAACGTGGATCCGAATGCCGCCATCGAGCCGCCTACCGCCTACGACTATCGCGTGCCGTCCGCCGCCACCATCGATAAGAAGTCCGTGGATGTGGATGTTTCCCAGTGGATCGCCAATCCTTCCGGCACAGCCAATGAGCTCAAGGTCGGCATGCATCCCTCCGCCAGCGCTCACGCTCACGTCAGGGGCGGCGAGCATTCGACCACCATCACCGTCGACCTGACGTCACAGGCGCGAGCCGTGCCTTACACGGTGACCAATACGAAATACAACATCACCTCCACCGCGTTCATCCAGGTACCGGCCTATGGTGTCTTTCCGCCCACGTTGCGTCCCAAGGCACCGGAATTGAAGGTCAATTCGCGCGAGACCATTGAAATCAACATCAATGACTATGTCCGCGTCGGCGCCGGCAAGGAACCGTATATCGAAAGCGCTGATTCCGTCAGCGCCACCAAGGCCTCCAACTCCGATTTCTACGTGAACGACAAGACCCTGAAGTTCACTGCGGCAAAAGACTACGCAGGCCCCGCCTCCATTACCTTTACCGCTGTGGATGGCAAGCAGGGATCGGATAAGACCAAGATCATCAATTCCGCAGTGATCACTCTCCAGATCACGGTGATAGGCCGCGATGTGCCGCCGCCCACGTTCTCGTCCTCCACTATTGATGTCGAGGCGGGCGCGGACCCCAAGACCGTTGATCTGACGGCGCTCACCCATGCACCGTCCGGCGTGTATGACGACGAAAAGCAATACACGTATTCCGGTGGAAGCTCATCATCCAGGCAAATCACCGCAAACCTGTCCCGTTCCGGTAGCTTGCAGGTTTCCGCCACCAAGGATGCCGCTCCTGGCACCACCGCGTCCATTCCCGTGCAAATCGCATACGGCGCGGACACCGTGAATGCCGGTGTGACCGTGCGCGTAGTGTCTTCGACCCGTCCGCTGACACGCGTCGGCGACAAGACGTTGAAGATCAAGGCCGGTGCCAGCGATGCCGTGAACGTGCTTACCGGCGCATACAATCCGTTCCCCGATTCCTCGCTGACCGTCATCAGCTGCAAGGCGGATGACACCGCCAAACTCACCATCGCCGGATGCGATGCCTCCGGAAACGTCACCATCGCCGTCGCATCCGATGTGGGTGCTTCCACGAACACCGTGCTCGTCACCGTGCAAGACGGCACCAAGTCCAAGGATCGTGAAGTCACCGCATCGATTACCGTGTCCGTGATCGACAAGCCCGAGCCGCCACTGCTCTCCCCCGTAGCCGGGGAACCGCAGGACAGCGCGGTCAGCCTCACATGGACGCCCGGTGCCGCCAATGGCAGCCCGATCACCAACTACAAGGTCAGTTGGACCGGTGCCGTCACCGGAGAGAAGGATTGCGGTGCCGTCACCTCATGCCAGGTCACTGGTCTGAAGAACGGCAAAACCTATTCCTTCACCGTCGCCGCGCGAAATGACGTCGGCTGGTCCAAGCCGTCCACCGCCGTCGAAGCCACACCGGACAAGGTGCCGTCCGCTCCCACCGATGTTACGGTCACAGGTGGCAATAAAACCGCCAAGGTGACGTGGAAAGCGCCGAGCGGTGATTTCAGCGCCGTCGACAACTATTCGGTGACCGTCACCGGTGCAGGTGCTCCGCAGACCAAGGAAACCGGCAATACGGCCACCGAGCTGTCGTTTACGTTCAACAACAACGACATTTCCGATGGCACCGCCATTACGGCGACCGTCAAAGCCCATAACAAAATCAATTGGAGTGCCGAGTCCGCCGCATCGCCGTCAGAGAAGATCTGGGGAGACCCGGATGCGCCGAACATTGCGTTGTCGAACGACGGCACCACAGTAACGGCGAAAGTCACTCTCGGCAACAACCGCAATGCCGGCTGCCGGCGAATTTCCTTGGGAGGAGACGTCAAGGACACCATCGATTGCAGTGACAGTGGCGCTACGTTCGATATCAATGAGAACGATTTGAACACCCGGGAAATCACCGTAACGGCCACCGTGGTGCCGCAGCGCGATGCTTCCTCCGGCACGGGCAAGAGCAGCTTTGTCCCGCAGTACAAGGTCCAGCCGCCCACTGACGTCTACACCACCGGATCCGGCAGTACATGCACCGTGCATTGGACCAAGCAGGGACATGCGCAGTCCTACAGCGTGACTGCCGATGGCATCGATTCCGGTACAGCTACTAACCGGAACTCACTCGACTTCCGAATGAGTCCTTGGGCCAAATGCAACACCGCATCGGTGCAACAGGTGTTCAACGGCGCTACCAGCGACGCCGTCACCGGAGGCCCGCACAATGGCGCTCCTTACACCTATGAGAAGAAGGCTGTAATCAACAAACCGCAGGAGCTGCGCTGGTCAGACAACGCTCACGTCATTAACGTCACCGGCGGTTCGGTTGATGTCTATGGCAAGTCGGCCACTGTACAAATCATCATCAATGGCCAACCGTTCACGTGGAACTCCGGCCAGCCATTGGATGTCACCGACTTGGCCGTGGCCGCCGATGGCAACTACGCGTGGAGCGTCAAAGTCACCGGCGGGCCGGGATACTCCGGTCTCGACAACACTGCGGACGGAGGCAGCGTCGCGGGCACACGTCCCTCTGACTCCTCGGAGGGGACCAAGTCGCTCAAATCCGGTACCGATGTCACCACTTTGGCCAAGAACCCCTGGATTCTTGGTTTCGGCAATACCCCAATATCGTCAACCACCATTCACAAGCAGTAGGAGAACATCCATGAGCGAGAACATCGATGACGCGACGCAGTTGTCTGACACGACCCGCCTGTCCGACAGCACGCAGCTATCCGACAGCACGCACTTGTCCGACGCCACGCACCTGGCATCCGCACCACACACCGGCACGACCCCAAGCACCGAGTCGGCGCCGCAGTCCGTTGCGCTGCCTAACCTGCCGCAGCGGCCGTCACAAGCGCCGTCAGAAAAGCCGTCTCCTACTACTGATGCCGCCTCCATTCCTGCGGGCGATGACAGCACCGTGCTCAAGCCGCGCAAGGGATCGACGCCAGCCATCCCGCAGCAGGTCACCGCGCAATCACAGCCACAATCCCAGCCGCAGCGTCAGTCGAGCAAAGCCGCGCAAGCAGCCGCATCGGCACTGCCCGCCAGCATCAATTCCGGACTACTGCCCCAGCCCACGGCTCAGGTCCGGGATTTCCAGCAGTCCTTCAATGCGCTGGTCGAAAATGTCTCCAAGGTGGTTATCGGCAAGACCATCCCTATCAAGCAATGCGTCACCGCACTGATGGTCGGTGGCCATATTCTGCTTGAAGACAACCCCGGCACCGGTAAGACCCAGTTGGCCCGAGGCTTGGCCAATTCCATTTCCACCGGTTTCAAGCGTGTTCAGTTCACGCCCGATCTGCTGCCTTCGGATGTGGTGGGTGTGACTTTCTACGATCAGAAGCGCGGAGAATTTGAGTTCCGCGAAGGCCCGATTTTCGCCTCCATCGTGCTGGCCGATGAGATCAACCGTGCATCGCCGAAGACGCAGTCCGCACTTCTGGAGGTTATGGAAGAGCAGAAAGTCACCGTTGACGGCGTCACACATGATGTGCCGCAGCCGTTTATCGTGATTGCAACCCAGAACCCCATCGAGCAGCTCGGTACCTATAAGCTGCCTGAGGCGCAGATGGACCGATTCCTTATCAAGACGTCAATCGGCTACCCGGGCCATGATGTGTCCGTCGATATCCTCAAGCAGGTCGATATCACCGACCGTGCGCAGACCATTTCCCCGGTGCTGAGCGGTGACGATGTCATGCGGCTGCGTCAGGTGGCCACCGAAATCTATGTGGATGATGCGATTCGTGAATACATCGTCAGGCTCGTCGAGGCGACCCGCCACAACGAGAAGATCACGGTCGGCTCCTCCATGCGTGGCGCTTTGGCACTGACCCGATGCGCCCGTATCTGGGCCGCGGCCGATGGCCGTGCCTACGTGGTGCCGGATGACGTCAAGGACCTTGCAGTGGCCGTGCTCGCACACCGTATCACGCTGACTCCGGAAGCCACCTTCGATGGCGCGACTCCGGAAAGCCTGATCGCACAGGTGCTCGAAGACGTTCCCTCCCCCACCATCGGTTCCTGATAGGGCCCGGAAAGGTATCCGACCATGGCATCTACATCCGCCGCATTACGCCGTCGCCGGCGCGCTGAACGCATGTTCAAGCGCGCGGTAAGACGCATCAGACGGTTCTTCGCATCCTACGTCTCGCCCTTGGGCTGGGCGGTAACGGGCGCAGGCATCGCATGCCTTATTGCGTTCCCGTTTCTGGGCTGGTATGAGCTGCTCGTATTCGGCATCGTGGCGATGGTGATGATGCTCGCGGCAATCGTGCTTTCCCTCGGCAACACACGCTTCCACGCGTCCATCGTCGTATCCAATCATCGCGTGACCGTGGGAGACACCGTATCCGTTATCGTCGGCATCGACAACACCGGCAGAACGCCGACGACCACGGCACGCGGATATCTGCCAATCGGCGATGCGCATGAACGATTCAACATCCCCATGCTGGCTCCCGGGCAATCCAAGCAAACCGATGTGGAGTTCCGTACCGTATCGCGCGCAATACTGCCCATCGGCCCATTGCGCATCCGCAAGGGAGACCCGTTCGGTCTGGTGCGTCACGAAAAGGAGCTGGCCGACCGCATCACCGTATTCATCCACCCTCGTACCGTGCGTCTCGATACTCTGAATGCCGGCGTGCCCCGCGACCTGGAAGGCCAACCATCCGGCCAGATCGTGGATGATGATCTCGACTTCTACGGATTGCGCGAATACGAGCCGGGCGACGACGTGCGTAACGTCCACTGGCTGAGCTCCGCGAAAACCGGCACGTTGATGATTCGCCAATATGAGGCCACGCGCCGCACCGACACCTCGGTGACCATCAGCGTGAACCCGGACGAATACGTCAACGGCGAGGAATTCGAGATGGCGGTGTCCATCCACTCCTCCATCGGCGTCAAATGCCTGCTGCAGGATCGTCCATTGTTCTGCCACGCGGGCAACGCGCACGGCCAGCCGCGCAACGCCATGGAGTTCCTCGACAACGCCAGTGCCATAGAGCCTGATCGTGAGGATAATCCGAATCTCGCCGAGGGCACGCTGAAGCACAGTCCTGATGCTTCGTTCTATTTTTTCACTGTTGGATCGCTGAAAGACATCGAGCAAATCAAGCGCATGACCTTGGCCTTGCCCCGATCGGCCAGCTGCGTGGTATTGCAGGCCAGCGCCGGCGCCAATCGCGGCATCAGAAGATTCGCCAACTTCACATTGGCCACCATCGGCGACCTCGATGATCTCCCGCTGATCATGGGGGTGCTCGCATGACCTTCGACCAGTCCAGTATCACCAATACCAATACCGCTGCGTACGCCGGATCGAGCGGCACATACACCGGCACTTCCTCCGGCACGTACACCGGGACCTCCACCACCACCGGCTCCTGGGCCGACTCCACACATTCGGTTATCTGGATGACCAGAGGCAATGTGCTTCGCGGCATGGGCCTCAGTCGCCAGCCGTGGGGCAAACGAATCGCCAGCCTCGTACTCATAGCGGCGATGATGTTGCTGGCGCAAGCCAATCTCATCGACGTGTACGGCGGCGTGGCCACTTGGGCGATTGCCGCTGTACCGGCCACCTTGCTGGGCGCGATCATCGCTCTGGCGGGCATGTTGCCGGCGTTGCGACTGTGGTGGCAAATCGTGTTTCTGGCGTTTGCCCAATTCATCATCGGCCCGGTGGTAACGCTGAGTTCCACTACGTCCCATTACGTGATTCCCACCTTGAAGACCTTGAGTTCAGGTTGGGAAATGACGTTTGGCTCGTTCAAGTACATTATTTCCGTCGATCCGCCTCTGGGCACGCAAGACGGCGTGCTGATGGCGGTATGGACCATCGGCCTGTGGCTTACGTTCTTCACCGGCGTGTTTGCCATTAATGCCAACGCATGGTTGTCTCTGGTGGGAGTGCTGCCCCTTGCGGCGGCCGTGGCCGTATGTGCCCTGCTGGGCACAGACAGCGGCTGGCAACGCGCCATCTGCGGTATTGCCTTTGCCTTGCTGCTGATTATCTGGCTGTCTTGGCGTCTTGAACTGCTGGAAGGGGGGCGCTGGATATCCGCGCTGATCATCGTCGTGCTCGCTGCCGGCCTTGCTTTCGGGGGCACGTTGCTGGTGCCGCAGGACCGTTTCGTGCTGCGCGACCGCTACGATCCGCCGTTAAGCCCCTACGATTACACCAGCCCGCTCAGCGGCATGCGATCCTATATCAAGGACCACAAAAAAGACGTGTTGCTGACCGTCCATAATCTGCCGGCCGGAACACCGGTCAAACTTGCGGTGATGGATCGATTCGATGGCACAGCATGGAACCTGTCCGATTCTTCCGAAGCCACGGACTCCTCGAATTATCATCGCGTGGGCACCACGATCAAGGCGGATGAGCAGGGTAAATCCTTCACTGCGACCTTCACCGTCGATCAGGGACTGACCGACACCTGGCTGCCGCTGGCGGGAGCGGCCACTGGCGTGAGCTTCGCCAACGATGCCGACAACGGCAATGACACGTTTTACTACAACACGGATACCGATTCCGCCATTATTCCCGCCGGCACGCGTAAAGGCCTCACCTATACCGAATCCGGCATTATCGCCCGCAAGCCCACCGATAAGCAGATCAGCAGTGCGGCCGCGGCCCGCATCACCCAGCCGGAAGCCCAGGATGTTCCCGATTCGGCCAGCAAACTGGCCACGTCCATTGCCGGCGGGCAGCCCTCGGGCGGCGCCGCAGCCACGGCGTTGGCCGACACATTGAAAGACTCCGGATGGTTCTCTCATGGACTTGAAGGCGACTATCCCTCCGATGCCGGCCATGGCAACTACCGTATCAACAAGCTGCTGGCAGGCACGGCCATGGTGGGCGACTCCGAGCAATATGCCTCCGCCATGGCACTGATGGCTCGTGAGCTGGGACTGCCCTCCCGTGTGGTCCTGGGCTTCCTGCCGAAAAACGAGGATGGCGAAATCACCGATGCCCGCACGGAGAAGACCTCAGGCAATGGCACCAAAATCGAATTCACCGGCAACGATGTCACCGCTTGGGTGGAAATCAAATTGCAGGGCCTGGGATGGGTGGCGTTCTATCCGACGCCCAAGGAGACCAAGATGCCTGATGAAAACCAGAACCTGACGCCGCCGAATCCGCAGACGCTGGTCCGGCAACCACCAGTGCCGTTGACCGATCCGCTGCGCGATCAGACGCAAGCCAAGGGCCAAAGCTCATTGGCCGGCGCCGACGCCGATGATTCGCCGACCAACCTGTTCTGGGCGCGGTTCTGGCGAGTGACCCGCAAGGTGGCCCTGTACGGCAGCCCATTGTGGACCCTACTCATCGCCTGCGGTCTGATTCTGATGTTCAAGGCCATACTGCTGGCACGAGCGCGGCGGCATGGCAGTCCGAAAGCCCGTGTGGCAGCAGGTTGGAATGCCATACGCATGCTTGCCGAGCAAAGCGGCATCACAGCCAAGGGCACTCGTCGAGATCAGGCCGGTGCCATCGCCCGTCAACTCGGCACAGATGACCAGGCTTTGATCCAGCTTGGCCGGGAAGCCGACTACGCCACGTTCTCGGGGCAAGACATTGAATCGGGCCAAGCCACCACATATTGGGCAGGAGTCGACCAATTGCGCAAGGCAATGCTCGCTTCTTTGCCGCGTTTCAGGAGGATACGTACACGACTTTCCCTGAAAAGCGTGGCTATACTGTCAAATGGGCACGCAGCAAAGCCGCACACGACGCATGTCAAGCGCGCGCATAAGAAGGGGAAGGCGTCATGACCACAGGCTCCATCCGTATCGCGATGACCAGTGACGTGGGTCTTAGGCGCAAAAACAACCAAGACACCGGATTCGCGCAACAAGGCGTGTTCATGGTCTGTGACGGCATGGGCGGCGGCATGGGCGGCGAGCAGGCAAGCCAGTTGGCTGCCCAGCATTTCGCACAATTGGCCGCCATACCGTCACGCACCCGTCAGGATATCGACGACACCTTGGCCCGGGCCCAGCACGACATTCTTGATCTGGGAGACCGCCTTGGCGGCGTGGCCGGCACGACCTGCTCCGGTTTGGTACTGCCCCAAGATCATGCGGATTCCACCAGCGCCCGCAGCGCTGCTTTGTTCAGTGACGCCGATGATCAGGACTTCTCGGACCAGACCTATGTGGTCAATGTTGGCGATTCCCGCACCTACCATCTCAGTCCGTTGGCGCATGCCGATGCTCCCGCCACGGATATCATTCCCGTGTGGGACGCCGCTTCGCTGATCCGCATCACGCGAGACCATTCGCAACGTCAGGAAGCCATCGATTCCGGGCAGATGTTGCCGGAAGAGGCGGAGGCGACCATTCCACGCAACATCATCACACAATGTCTGGGTGATCCGGATGGCATCATGCCCGACGTATATGTCGCCGATCTGACCGGCCGCTTCATCATCTGTTCGGATGGATTGCATGGCGAGGTGCCGGACGAACAGATCGCGGTCATCGCCGCGGCGCATTCCAGTCCGCAGGAGGCCGTGGACGCCTTGGTGGCGGCCGCTCTTGATGCGGGCGGAACCGACAATATCACTGTGATTGTGGCCGATATGCCATTGACCGAACCCGAACATCATGCGTTCAGCGCATTCAGGCTGGACGAAGGTGAGAATATCGGCGCCATTGAAGACGCAACACTACAAACACTACGGACCATACGTTCGGCATAACCGAGCGAACATAAGGAGGTAATCCCATGGTTGATTATGATGCTGCGGTCGCTGCCGTACAGGATCCGAACGCGGATCCGATTCTGCTGGCAAAAATCGCCTACGAGAATCCGGAATTCGGTGCCAATGTCGCCGTGAATCCGCGCTGTTATCCCGGCTTGAAGCGTTGGATCGCCGAGTTCGGTGACGATCGCGCCCGCGAGACCCTGGCGCAATACGGGTTCACTGCCGAGGCATTCGGCGGGCCGGTTCAGGATCAGGAAGCCCCGGCACAGGCGGCCCAGCAGCCCGCCGAGCAGCAGCCTGCAGACGCTTACGCCGCCGACCAGTACGCCGCAGCTCAGCCTGCTGCCAACCAGTACGCAGCCCAGCCCGCGACTCAGGCGGCATTCGAGGAGCCTGTGGCCACCAATCCTTACGGTTTCACCGCCGAACAGGCCCTGACCACCACCGACCAGATGCAAATCGCCCAGATTGCCCAGTACGCGCCTGAACTACGCGCCTGCATCGCACGTAATCCCAACACCTATCCGGCACTGATCGAATGGCTGGGCCAGCTCGGCGACCCGGCAATCAACGCCGCTCTGGCTTCCCGTCAGTGAAAGGACGGCATCATCATGGCCAAACTTGCCTACCCTCCAGCACCTGAACTGGGTTGGTATTCTGACGATCCGGTGGAAGGCACCCCGGATTCCGCAGTTGGCACAGCCGAACCGCAGAACGACTACGGGCAGCCCAGTACCGCGGAAGCGGCAACCAATACCGCTTTTACCGCAGAGCCTGCCGCCACGGCCGCCGCCGCTGAGCCCGCTGCCACCGCTCCGGCAGACACCACACCGCACGCCGCCGAAAACGACATCGAGGATTGGGACAGCACCGTGCTCTCCTCCTCGTTCACGTCCAAGGCACCGAAGAAGACGTACCTGCTGCATAACGATGTCACCGGCCAGACCATCGTGATCGATAAGAGCACGTTGCTGGGCCGCAAGCCTTCCATGGATGTGCCGCAGGGTGCCAAGGCGGTGCGTATCGTAGACCCGACCCGCACCACATCCCGCAACCATGCCGCCATCAGCATCGACACCGATGGCGCGCTGTGGATCGAGGACTACGGCTCGTTGAACGGCACCTACATCATCACCAATGGCCAAGAGGCACAAGTCACCAAGGGCACACCGCTCAAGCTCAGCGCGCCTGCCACGGTGCGTATCGGAGACCAGTTCTTCCAGTTCACCGAAAAACAGGCTTGAGTAATCAAGCAACGAGCGGCTGCCTGCTCTTGTTCAACAGGAAAATCACAATGGCAAATATACGGATGGCCCGGAACTGATATAGTTCCGGGCCATCTTATTGCGATTAACGCAAGATCTGAGTCCTAGAAGGGGCATCCTTTCTAGGACCCTCTCACTTACTCCTCGATGTCAGGCTGACCGCCCTGATCGGAGTAGAAATCATCCGGGTTGAAGTCGTCGCCGAGCTTCAGATCGCCGAACTCGAGGTTCGAGAAGTTCAGGTCAGACAGGTCGGCGTCGGAGAAGCTCGCGTCGCCGAGATCGCCATCGCCGCCCAGACCGAAGTTCGGGTAGATGGTGTCGCGGATGGCCTTGTCAGGCTCGACCACGGCGTTGCGGTAGCGCGCGAGGCCCGTACCGGCCGGGATGAGCTTACCGATGATGACGTTCTCCTTGAGGCCCTTGAGGTCGTCGACCTTCTCGGAGAGGGCGGCTTCGGTGAGCACGCGGGTGGTCTCCTGGAAGGATGCGGCGGACAGCCAGGAGTCGGTGGCCAGCGACGCCTTGGTGATACCCATAAGCGCCGGACGACCGACGGCCGGACGGCCACCGTTCTTGACGATGTTGCGGTTGATCTCGCGGAAGCGGGCGTTGTCCACCAGCTCACCCGGCAGCAGGTCGGTGTCGCCGGAGTCGATGATGGTCACGCGACGGGTCATCTGGTGCACGATGACCTCGATGTGCTTGTCGTGGATATCCACACCCTGGGAGCGGTACACGGTGTGCACTTCCTCCACGATGTTGACCTGGGCGGCGCGCTTGCCGAGGATGGTGAGGATCTTCTTGGGGTCCACAGAACCTTCGACCAGCTGGGTGCCGACCTTGATGTGGTCGCCGTCGGCAACCTTGAGCGGCACGCGCTTGGAGACCTGGTAGGTGATCGGCTTGATCACGCCGTCTTCCTTCGGTGCGCCGGAATCGGCGTCCGGGGTCAGGATGATCTGGCGACCGCGATCGTTCTCCACGATCTTGATGCTGCCGGCGAACTCGGTGATCGGGGCCTCACCCTTCGGGGTGCGGGCCTCGAAAAGCTCGGTGACACGGGGAAGACCCTGGGTGATATCGGAGGCCGCGGCCACACCACCGGAGTGGAAGGAACGCAGCGTCAGCTGGGTACCAGGCTCACCGATGGACTGGGCGGCGACGATACCGACGGTCTCGCCGACATCGACCAGCTTGTTGGTGGCCAGGGACCAGCCGTAGCACTTGGCGCACACGCCGCGCTTGGACTCGCAGGTCAGCACGGAACGGCACTTGACTTCCTCGACGCCGTGGGCCACGAGGTCGTTGAGCACGTCCATGGACAGGGCGTCGTCGCGCTTGTACAGCACGGTCTGTCCGTCGGCCGGGTCGATGACGTCGGCGGCGAGCAGACGGGAGTACGGGCCACCGTCGGCGGCCTTGACGAGCACCAGGTTGCCGTCGTTGTCGCGCTCGGCGACGCGGATGGGCAGACCGGCCTTGGTGCCGCAGTCCTCTTCGCGCACGATGACGTCCTGGGAGACGTCGACCAGACGACGGGTCAGGTAACCGGATTCTGCGGTACGCAGTGCGGTATCGGCCAGACCCTTACGTGCACCGTGCTGGGAGATGAAGTACTCCAGCACGGACAGGCCGTCGCGGTAGTTGGACTTCACAGGACGAGGAATGATCTCACCCTTCGGGTTAGCCACGAGGCCTCGCATACCTGCAATCTGGTTGATCTGCATCATGTTGCCTCGTGCACCAGACTGCACGATGATGGCCAGGTTGGAGGTCGGGTCGAACTTCTCCTCGACTTCCTTGGACACTTCGGCGGTGCACTCGGTCCACAGGTCGATGAGTTCCTGACGGCGAGCTTCCTCGGTCAACAGACCCATCTCGTAGTTGGCGTTGACCTTGTCGGCCTTGGCCTCGTACTCGGCGATCTTCTCGTCGCGCTCGGGCGGCTCGTTCACGTCGGAGAACGCGAAGGACACGCCGGACCACGGTGCGCGGGTGAAGCCGAGATCCTTCAGGGCATCCAGCGTGGCGGCCACCTGCTGGGTGGAGTAACGCATGGCGATGTCATCGACGATCTTGGACAGACGGCCCTTGGCCACCTGCTCGTTGACGAACGGGTAGTCGGTCGGCAGGGTCTCGTTGAACAGGATGCGGCCGTAGGAGGTGGCGAACAGCACGGTGCCGTCGTGGAAGCGTTCTTCCTTGACGACCTCGTCCTCGCCTTCGCGCGGGTCGAGCACCTTGACTTCGCCGGGCTCCCAGTTCTTCGGCAGCACGAAGCTCTCGGGCAGGCGGATGAGCACCTTGGCCTGCATGTCGATCTCGTGGCGGTCGAGGGCCATTTCGGCCTCTTCCAGCGAGGAGAACACGCGGCCCTGGCCCTTGACGCCTTCCAGCACGGTGGACAGGTAGTACAAACCGAGGATCATATCCTGGCTCGGCATGGTCACGGTGTGGCCGTCGGCCGGCTTCAGGATGTTGTCGGAAGCCATCATCAGCGAGCGGGCCTCGGCCTGGGCTTCGGCGGAGAGCGGCAGGTGGACTGCCATCTGGTCACCATCGAAGTCGGCGTTGAAGGCGGCGCAGGCCAGCGGCGGCAGGTGGATGGCCTTGCCTTCCACCAGGATCGGCTCGAATGCCTGAATACCCAGACGGTGCAGCGTAGGTGCACGGTTGAGCAGCACGGGGTGCTCGGAGATGACCTCCTCGAGCACGCCCCACACTTCGGCGTCGCCGCGGTCCACAAGACGCTTGGCGGACTTCATGTTCTGCGCATAGTTCAGGTCCACGAGGCGCTTGATGACGAACGGCTTGAACAGCTCGAGGGCCATCGGCTTCGGCAGACCGCACTGGTGCATGCGCAGGGACGGGCCGACCACGATCACGGAACGGCCAGAGTAATCCACACGCTTACCGAGCAGGTTCTGACGGAAACGGCCCTGCTTGCCCTTGAGCATGTCGCTCAGGGACTTGAGCGGACGGTTCGAAGCGCCGGTGACCGGACGGCCACGACGGCCGTTGTCGAACAGGGAGTCGACGGCTTCCTGGAGCATGCGCTTCTCGTTGTTGAGCATGATCTCCGGGGCGCCGAGCTCGATGAGGCGCTTCAGACGGTTGTTACGGTTGATCACACGACGGTAGAGGTCGTTGAGGTCGGAGGTGGCGAAACGGCCACCGTCGAGCTGCACCATCGGGCGCAGGTCCGGCGGGATGACCGGGATCACGTCGAGCACCATGGCCTCCGGCTTGTTGCCGGTGGTCAGGAAGGCGTTGACGACCTTGAGGCGCTTCAGGGCCTTGGTCTTACGCTGTTCGGAAGCGTCCTTGATCTCCTCGCGCAGTTCCTTGGAGATGGTCTCCAGGTCGAGGGACTGCAGGCGCTTCTTGATGGCTTCGGCGCCCATGCAGCCGTCGAAGTAATCGCCGTAGCGGTCCTGCATCTCGCGCCACAGGTCCACGTCGTCGACCATGTCGCCGGGCTTGAGCTTCTTGAACTTGTCGAAGACGGCGTCCACACGGGCGATCTGGTCGTTGTAGCGGGTGCGGATGGCAGCCATATCACGCTCGGCACCGTTACGCAACTTGGTGCGGGCCGGGCCCTTGGCCTCGCCGGCCTCCTCAAGGGCGGCGAGATCCTCTTCGACCTTCTTGGCGCGGGCTTCGATGTCGGAGTCACGGCGCTGCTCAAGGCGCTTGATCTCGGAATCGAACTCGTCCTGCAGGCCGGGCAGATCGTTGTGACGCTCGTCTTCGTTCACCTCGGTGACCATGTAGGAGGCGAAGTAAATCACGCGCTCCAAGTCCTTCGGGGTGACGTTCAGCAGGTAGCCGAGGCGGGAAGGCACACCCTTGAAGAACCAGATGTGCGTCACCGGGGCGGCGAGCTCGATGTGGCCCATGCGCTCACGGCGCACGCGGCTGCGGGTCACTTCGACGCCGCATCGCTCGCAGACGATGCCCTTGAAGCGCACGCGCTTGTACTTGCCGCAGGCGCACTCCCAGTCACGGGTCGGGCCGAAGATCTGTTCGCCGAACAGACCGTCCTTCTCAGGCTTCAGCGTACGGTAGTTGATGGTTTCAGGCTTCTTGACCTCACCGTGGCTCCAACCACGGATGTCATCGGCGGTGGCAAGGCCGATGCGAATCTTGTCAAATGCGTTGACGTCCAGCACTTGTTAATCCGTTTCTGTTCTTGAGACCTTCCCAAGCTCCCCTTGTCAGGGGAGCTGTCAGCCAAGGCTGACTGAGGGGTAGTGCAAACCGGAAAGGTCTCTGTACGTTATTTATTTCACGTTGGCGGAGCTACACGCGGCGTATTGACCGCATGCAGCCCGAGGGATCACTGGTATTCGGGCTCTTCGGCCTTCTGGTCTTCCTTGGCGGCCGCGTCGGGGCGGGCGCCGATGTTGAAGCCGAGGTCGTCAGCGGAGCTGGCCGGATCGTCATCCTCATCCTTCATGTCGATGGCCACGCCTTCGGCGTTGAGCACTTCGACGTTCAGGGACAGGGACTGCATTTCCTTCAGGAGCACCTTGAACGACTCGGGGATGCCTGCCGGCGGCAGGTTATCGCCCTTGACGATGGCACCATAGACACGCACACGGCCGTCGACGTCATCGGACTTGGTGGTCATCATCTCGTGCAGCGTGTAGGCGGCGCCGTAGGCCTCAAGGGCCCACACCTCCATCTCGCCGAAGCGCTGGCCACCGAACTGGGCCTTACCACCGAGCGGCTGCTGGGTGATCATGGAGTACGGGCCGGTGGAACGAGCGTGAATCTTGTCGTCGACCAGGTGGTGCAGCTTCAGCATGTACATGTAGCCAACGGAAATCGGCTTGGTGTACGGTTCACCGGTACGGCCATCGAACAGGGTGGCCTTGCCGTCGGGGCCGACCAGACGGTCGCCGTCGCGGTTCGGCAGCGTGGTGGACAGCAGGCCCTTCAGGACCTCAGGCTTGACACCGTCGAACACCGGGGTGGCAACCGGGGTGTTCGGCTCGGCCTTCTCGGCACCGGACGGAATCAGTTTCTTCCACTCGGCTTCCAGATTCGGATCCAAAGAGATGTCCCAACCGGAGTGAGCAATCCAGCCAAGGTGCAGTTCGAGCACCTGGCCAAGGTTCATTCGGGAAGGCACACCCAGCGGGTTCAGCATGATGTCGACCGGAGTACCGTCAGCCAGGAACGGCATGTCCTCTTCCGGCAGGATGCGGGAGATGCAGCCCTTGTTGCCGTGGCGGCCGGAGAGCTTGTCGCCCACCGTGATCTTGCGGTGCTGGGCGATGTAGACGCGGATCATCTGGTTGACGCCGTTGGGCAGCTCGTCGCCGTCCTCCTCGGCATCCTCACGGGTGATTTCCTTGACGCCGATGACGGTACCGGTCTCGCCGTGGGGCACGCGCAGGGAGGTGTCACGCACCTCGCGGGACTTCTCGCCGAAGATGGCGCGCAGCAGGCGCTCCTCCGGGGTCAGCTCGGTCTCACCCTTCGGGGTGACCTTACCGACCAGGATGTCGCCGGCCTCGACCTCGGCGCCGATGCGGATGATGCCGCGCTCGTCGAGGTTGGCCACGGCGTCCTCGCCGACGTTCGGCAGGTCGCGGGTGATCTCTTCGGCACCCAGCTTGGTTTCGCGGGCGTCGATCTCGTACTCCTCGATGTGGATGGAGCTCAGGGTGTCGTCCTGCACGAGGCGCTGGGAGATGATCACAGCATCCTCGTAGTTGTAGCCGTTCCACGGCATGAAGGCGATGAGCAGGTTCTTGCCCAGTGCCATCTCGCCCTTCTGGGTTGCCGGACCATCGGCCAGCACGGTGCCGGCTTCCACGCGTTCGCCGTCGTGGATGAGCGGGACCTGGTTGTAGCAGGTGGTCTGGTTGGAGCGCTGGAACTTGGCCAGCTTGTAGGAGCTGGTGGTGCCGTCGTCGTTCATCACGCGGATCAGGTCGGCGGACACGTAGGTAACCACACCGTCCTTCTCGGACTTGATGACGTCGCCGGAGTCGTTGGCGGCGCGCCATTCGGAGCCGGTGCCCACCAGCGGGCGCTCGGATTCGATCAGCGGCACGGCCTGACGCTGCATGTTGGTACCCATCAGTGCACGGTGGCCCTCATCATGCTCCAGGAACGGAATCAGGGAGGCGCCGAGGGAGACCATCTGGCGCGGGGAGACGTCCATGTAGTCCACGGAGCTCACCGGCACATCGACCGCCTCTTCTTCGCCGACTCGGGCAAGGGCGGACTTCTGCACGAAGTTGCCGTTCTCGTCGAGCTCCTGGTTGGCCTGGGCAATGACGTGGTCAAGATCGCGGTCAGCGGTCATGTACTCGACCTCGTCGGTCACGTGGCCGTTGACGACCTTGCGGTACGGGGTCTCGATGAAGCCGAACGGGTTGACGCGGCCGAAGGTTGCCAGGGAGCCGATCAGACCGATGTTCGGGCCTTCAGGAGACTCGATCGGGCACATACGGCCGAAATGGGACGGGTGCACGTCTCGCACTTCCATGGAGGCGCGGTCGCGGGACAGGCCGCCGGGGCCCAGAGCGGACAGACGACGCTTGTTGGTCACGCCAGCCAGCGGGTTGTTCTGATCCATGAACTGGGACAGCTGGGAAGTGCCGAAGAACTCCTTGATGGTGGCGTTCACCGGACGGATGTTGATCAGGGACTGCGGGGTGATGGCCTCGGCGTCCTGAGTGGTCATACGCTCGCGCACCACGCGCTCCATACGGCTCAGACCGGTACGCAGCTGGTTCTGAATCAGCTCGCCGACCTGGCGGATACGACGGTTGCCGAAGTGATCGATATCGTCGACGTCCACGCGCAGGTCAACGTCTTCGCCGTTGCGCTTGCCCGGGAAGGTCGCCGCACCGTCGTGCAGGGCCACCAGGTACTTGATTGTGGCGATGATGTCTTCCTGGTGGAGGGAACGATCGTTGAAATCGGCCTCGACACCCAGCTTGCGGTTGATCTTGTAGCGGCCAACACGGGCCAGATCGTAGCGCTTGGTGTTGAAGTAGAAGGAGTCCAGCAGATTCTTGCCGGCCTCGGGGGTCGGGGTGTCGGCCGGACGAATCTTGCGGTAGAGGTCAACGAGGGCCTCGTCCTGGGTCTCGAGGGTTTCCTTCTCCAGTGCGTCGAGCACCAGCGGGTAGTCCTTGAATGCCTGGGCGATCTCGGACTTGGTCATGCCGATGGCCATGAGGAACACGATGGCGGACTGCTTGCGCTTGCGGTCCACGCGCACCTGCGGCTGGTCTTTCTTATCGATCTCGAACTCGAGCCATGCACCACGGCTCGGGATGATCTTCGCGCCGAAGACTTCCTTATCGGAGGTGCGGTCCTGCTGACGATCGAAGTAGACGCCCGGGGAGCGCACGAGCTGGGAGACGATGACTCGCTCGGTGCCGCCGATGATAAAGGTGCCGTGCGGAGTCTGCAGCGGGAAGTCGCCCATGAACACGGTCTGGGACTTGATCTCGCCGGTGTCGCCGTTCTCGAACTCGGCGTTCACGTACAGCGGTGCGGAGTAGGTGTAATCCTTCTCCTTGCATTCCTGCACGGTGTGACGCGGCTCTTCGAAGTACGGATCGGAGAAGGTCAGGCTCATGGTCTGAGCGAAGTTCTCGATCGGAGAGATCTCGTTGAAGACCTCATCGAGGCCGGAGGTGTGGGCCACGGTGTTAGTGCCGTTCTTTTCGTCCTCCTCGACGCGCGCCTTCCAGCGTTCGTTGCCGATCAGCCAATCGAAGCTGTCGGTCTGCACGCCCAGCAGGTAGGGCACATCGATGGGTTCCTTGATGGAACCGAAGTTCACGCGATCCGACGCCTTGTGCAGGTCAATATCATGCTGGTCGGCGCGTGCGATGATGGTGGTGGTGTTCGTCGTAGACTCAGTAGCCAATGGACGTTCCTTATCGCTCGCTAATATGTGGTAATTCCCCTGGGAGCGCCGGCATGGCCACCATATGCCTATGCGGACGCTTCATTGTCGACGGTATGCCCGCAATATGACACACCTCATGCAAAGTCAAAAGAATAGCGCTAAGGCAAGACTTTTACTGCACCGTAAACGTCACCGGATCGCTCTTCACCTTCGGATGATCCTTCAAACTCAGCTGCGCCACGTACGTTCCCGCATTGACTTTGGCCCAACCTGACTCATCCGTGCATTTGGCGAGCGTGGCGTTCGCATTGGTATTCCACGTGACCTTCTGAACGTCCTTATCGCCCTTAGCCATCAGCAGCAGACGTGAATCCGCCGGGCACACATCGGACTTGTAAATCGTTTCCTGACCGGAAGTAATGGTGAGCACACGGCCGGAATCGGACCCGTCCACTAAACAGTTGCCTGACCCCTCGTGCACGATGGTCGCGGTGAAATCAAGCGATCCTCCTACCGGCACGGATTGGGAGGCCGCGGAAAGCTGCAATGTCACATCACTGGCCGAGCAATCCTTGACGTTGCTGACTTTCTTCGGCGCCGGCGTGGCGTCGCGGGAAATCGCATACACCTCGTCATGGTGGATCATCGAGTTCACGGCACCGATACCCCGGCCAAGGCTATACACGCAGAATACAATCAGCGCGATTATCAGCAGCAGCACCGTACCGGCCACGATACGCCGACGACGATAGATGGCCTGCTGCTTTTTGCTGATCCTGCGCTTGCGCGGCTTGCCGGAACGGTTGTTTTGGGAGGGCCCGCCGGATGGCCCATTGGCCCCGGTGCCGGCTCCGCGTGCCGTTCTCGCGCCTGATGTGTTCCTCTGCACTGCCATAACTCTTCCAGTCTACGGTCACCACGCCCATACACGCTTGGGGAGCCCACCATTTTTCACAATGTCAGCTGGGTAGTCGCAGGCCGCCGTCCAGAATCTCTATCAGGCCGTCATCGTCAAGGCTGGCGATGCAGGCGGCAAGCTGAATCTGGTCCTTCCAAAGCTTGTCGGCATCTTCCCTGGGCAACGTGGCTCCAGCGGGAAGCTCGCGCAGCGCGGCGAGCACCAGACCGCGCACCTGTCGATCCGTGCCTTGGAATCGTTGGCGTGGGCGGGTGCGGCGCTCCCCCAGTCCGGGGCGGCCGGCCTTGAGAAATGCACAGTCGTCCGCAATCGGGCAGGTGTCGCACAGCGGCGACTTGGCCGTGCAGATCACCGCGCCCAGTTCCATCACCGACTGGTTCCACGTGACCGATGGGCGCTCGCCACGATGCAGTCGAGAGCGTTTGCCGCCACGGATAGTGCTGTTCACGACATGTTCGGCGCTACCGGCATTATCGGCGACGTCAGCATCGCACCCGAGAATCTCGTCTTTGGGCAGCATGCGGTTCGCCAGCGCGCGTTCGGCCGGGCTGGTCGCTCCCCCGCGCGATTCGACGCCCAGGAACACGCGGCTCAGCACGCGGCGAATGTTGGTATCGATCACGGCAATTCGTTCGCCGAACGCAAAGCTCATCACCGCGGAGGCGGTGTAATCGCCGATGCCGGGCAATGCAGTGAGTTCGTCATACGTGCGCGGCAGTTTGTCGGCGTAATCTTCAGCCACCACGCGGGCGCATTCCTGTAACCGCAATGCGCGGCGTGGATAGCCGAGCCGCCCCCATGCGGTGATCACCTCGGCCTTGGGGGCCTCGGCGAGGGCGCGGGCGTCGGGCCAACGTTCCATCCAGTCGGTCCAGTACGGCACTACACGGCTCATCTGCGTCTGCTGGCTCATGACTTCGGATACCAGCACGCCCCACGGCGTGGCCCGTCCGAAGCGCCATGGCAAGTCACGCGCATTGGCCTCCCACCATGCGCCGAGCCGCAAAGAAATTGCTGTGTCGTTCATCGTTCCTATTCTTAGCAGCTATGACGAACGAGGCAGAACAGAATTCGCAGAACGCACAGAATCCCGAAACAAAAGTCGAGAAGATGTTCGAGTACGGGTACCGTAAATCGAATTACGGACCGGACGAACTCGTAACCGACGCGCATGGCAACCCCATCTCCGTGGTGGACGCGATGCTCTCGGCTGAAAAGGCCGCCACCACCGAAACCGTAACACCGCATCTGTGCTACTACTCACCGCGCATTCCCGGCAACACCGGCTCGGCCATCCGCCTGTGCGCGGTGACCGGCACCATCCTGCATTTGGTGGAGCCGTTGGGTTTCAACCTGCGCGACACCAAGCTGCGCCGAGCAGGCCTCGACTACCACGACATGGCCCACGTGGTGCTGCACCCGAATTTCGACAACCTGGTGGAGTCCATGCCCAATTCGCGCATCATCGCGTTCACCGCACATGCCACCAAGCTGTACACCGAGGTGGAATACAAGCCGACCGACATCCTGCTGTTCGGCCCCGAGCCCGGCGACATCCCCGACCCGATGGACATCATGGAGGGCCCTCATGTGGCCGAACAAGTGCGACTGCCCATGCGCCCGTCCTTGCGTTCCCTGAATCTCACCAATTGCGCGTCCATCGCCATCTACGAAGCCTGGCGCCAACTCAACTTCGCTGGAGGGCGCTGAGGAGAAGGCCCGGTGGGCCTTCGAGTAGCGACGCCGAACGAACGCCGACAGGCGTGAGAGAGGAAACCCTGAGCCTCGCAGCACGACCATCATCGCAGAAAATGGGTCTATCGGCGCTTCGAGGGGCTGATTTGGCATCTGCCGGAGGTCTATTGCCGCTTCGAGGGGCTGTTAAAGGACGAAACTCCGAGTATAGGCGTTGAAATATCAACGCTTGTACTCGGGGTTTCTTGATTGAGGTACCCCTCTGAAAGCAGATACCTATCTGCGCAAATGTACCTCTTTGAAGGCAGATACCCTACTGAATCAGTTCTTGAAGCTGTGAATCGGAGCGGGAATACGACCGCCACGGGTCACAAAGGCCTCGCAGCTGGTCTGGTTGACCGGCATGATGGGCGCGTAGCCCATCAGGCCGCCGAAGTTCGCCATCTCGCCCACGCCCTTGCCGGCAACCGGGATCACGCGCACGGCGGTAGTCTTCTGGTTGACCATGCCGATGGCGGCCTCGTCGGCGATCAGGCCGGAGATGGTGGAAGCAGAGGTATCGCCCGGAATGGCGATCATGTCGAGGCCCACCGAGCACACGCAGGTCATGGCTTCGAGCTTCTCGATGGTCAGGCAATCGGAAGAAGCCGCGTCGATCATGTTCTTGTCTTCGGAGACCGGGATGAACGCGCCGGACAGGCCGCCCACGTAGGAGGACGCCATGATGCCGCCCTTCTTGACCTGGTCGTTGAGCATGGCGAGCGCCGCCGTGGTGCCGGGAGCGCCGACCTGTTCGAGGCCGATCTTCTCCAGCACTTCACCCACGGAGTCGCCCACGGCCGGGGTCGGGGCGAGCGACAGGTCGATGATGCCGAACGGGATGCCGAGGCGGCGGGAAGCCTCCTGAGCCACAAGCTGACCCACGCGCGTGATCTTGAACGCGGTGCGCTTGATGGTCTCGCACAGGAATTCGAAGTCCTTGCCCTTGGCCGCATCGAGCGCGCGGGAGACCACGCCGGGGCCGGAGACGCCGACGTTGATGACCGCGTCGCCTTCGGTGACGCCGTGGAAGCCGCCGGCCATGAACGGGTTGTCGTCAGGCACGTTGCAGAAGGCCACGAACTTGACGCAGCCGTAGGAGTCGTTGTCGGCGGTGCGCTCGGCAACGTCCTTGATGATGTGGCCGAGCAGTTCGACCGCGTTCATGTCGATGCCGGTCTTGGTGGAGCCGACGTTCACGGACGAGCAGACGATGTCGGTCTCGGAAAGGGCTTGCGGCAGGGAGCGGATGAGCAACTCCTCGGCCGGGGTCATGGACTTGGAGACGAGTGCGGAGTAGCCGCCGATCAGGTCGACGCCGACTTCCTTGGCCGCCTTGTCAAGCGCGTGGGCGATCTTGACGAAGTCCTCGCTCGTCTTACAGGAGCTGGCACCGACCAGCGAGATCGGGGTGACGGTGATGCGCTTGTTGACGATCGGGATGCCGTAGTCGCGTTCGATGGCCTTGCCGGTGGAAACGAGGTCCTTGGCATAGGTAGTGATCTTGCGGTAGATGTTGTCGCAGGTCTTGTCGACATCGTCCGAGGCGCAGTCGAGCAACGAGATGCCCATGGTGATGGTGCGGACGTCGAGCTTCTCCTGCTCGATCATCTGATTGGTCTCGTGGACCTCCATGATGTTCAGCATGGTTTGTTCCTTACAGGATATTTAAAGACTAGTTTGGCGGTCACCCTCATCAGAGGGATAAGGATGGCTCCGTCAGCGGAAAGCCCACCGGGTTTTCCGCCTCCTCGCGTGCGGCGGCCTGCTGAGCGGGCCGCCTCAAATACGGTGCATCTTGGTGAAGATTTCCTCACGCTGGCAGCGGATGCGCACGCCGATGTCGTCGCCGAGGTCCTCAAGGTTGCCGACCATCGCGCCGAAGTCCTTGTCCGCGTTGGCGTAGTCGACAATCATCATCATGTTGAAGTAACCGTCGATGATGGTCTGCGAGATGTCGAGCACGTTGACGTTGTGCTGGGACAGGTAGGTGCAGACTCGCGCGATGATGCCGACGGTGTCCTGACCGACGACGGTGATGATTGCCTTGTTCATGGCTCTCCCTGGTCGTATACAAAAAGCGGGTGACTACCCAAGTATAGGGAAGACACCCGCCATTTAGCATTGTGATTTATTATCATGCCTCGCGTGAAGCGGATTTCGCCGCGTACGCGGCAAGCGCGCGCGGTGCGTGGAAGCCTTGCTTTTCGAATTCGTCGGCGATCTTCTGAGCGACTTCCTGGGAACGACCCTTGTCGACCAGAGCGATGATGGAGCCGCCGAAGCCGCCGCCGGTCATACGCGCACCGTAGGCACCGTTCTTGCGGGCCACGTCCACGGCCACGTCGAGCTCGGGCACAGTGACCTCGTAGTCCGCGGCCAGCGAATCATGAGAGGCGTTGAACAGGCGGCCCGCGGCCTCGATGTCGCCGTTGGCGAAGGCGCGCACGAAGGAGCGCACGCGCTCGATCTCGGTGACCACATGGCGCACGCGCTTCTTCATCGTCTCGTCCGGCAGCGCGTCCAGCGTCTCCTTGAGCGCCTGGAACGGGTCGTCGGCCTTGGCGATGCCGTCGGCGGTGACGCGCAGGTTGGCCACGCCGAGGATCTTCGCGGCCTGCTCGCAGGTGGCGCGACGCTGAGCGTACTGACCATCGTTGAGCTGGTGCGGAGCCTGGGTATCGACCACAAGCAGCTCGAGGTTGTACTTGTCGAGGTCGAACTCCTGCTGGGAGACGTTCTCCAGCGGGGTCAACTCCGGGCGGCAGTCAAGCAGCAGCGCATGGCCGGCGGTGCAACGCATGGAAGCGTTCTGGTCAAGACCGCCGGTGGAGGCACCGGCCATCTCGTTCTCGGACTTGATGGCGGCGTTGATGAGGGTCACACGGCCGGCGTCGGAATCGCCGTAGCCAAGGCCGTACACGTCGTCCAGAGCCAGAGCGGTGGAGCAGGTCATGGCGGCGGAGGAGCTCAGGCCGGAGCCCAGCGGCACGCAGGAGACGAAGGCGGCATCAAAGCCCTTGACCTTGTCGAAACCAGCCTGACGCAGCGCCCAGGCCACACCGGTCGGGTAGGCGGACCAGCCGTCCACGCCACGGGCCTTGAGGCCATCGAGATCAGCTTCGGCGACCTTGTCGGGAGCCACGCCGGAGACGACGCGAACCTTGGTGTCTTCGCGCGGCTTCAGGGCGATGAAGGTGCGGTGCGGCAGAGCGATCGGCAGGCACAGGCCGGCGTTGTAATCGGTGTGCTCACCGATCAGGTTCACACGGCCCGGAGCAGCCCACACGCCCTCGGGCGCAGCGCCGTAGGTGTCGACGAACAGCTTGGTAGCTTGCGAGACGCCTTCCTCATGGGTCAGCGGCTCAATGAATTCAACAGCAGTCATTGATGTTTTCTTTCTATCAGTCGGCGATGTCGATGGAGCCGAGCTCGTGGAAGCGCTTGGCGATGAGTTCCGGCGTGGTGTCGGAGATCCAGGCGGCCATGCCGGATTCGGAGCCGGCGAGGTACTTGATCTTGTTGGCGGCGCGGCGGAAGGAGAAGAACTGCAGGTTCAGGCGGTAGTTCTCGCGGCGGGCGTCGTGGATCGGGGCCTGGTGCCAGGCGGCGATGTATGGCAGGTCCATGCCCTTGCCGTCGCCCTTGTCGAAGAAGGCGTCGCCGCGCTTCAGGAGGTGCGAGTACATGGAGGCGAGGTCCCAGCGCTCTTCGTCGTTGAGCTGGTCGAGGGTGAGCACGTCGCGCACCGGAGCCACGTGGACCTCGAGGGGCCAACGGGCGGCGGCCGGCACGTAGGCGACCCAGCTGTGGTTGCGCATCACGATGCGTTCGCCGGCTTCGAGCTCGGCGTTCATGATGTCCTTAAGCAGGTTGCCGCCGGTCTTCTCGTGGTAGGCCTCGGTGTGCTGGAGTTCCTTCTCCATCTTCGGGGCGATGAACGGGTAGCAGTAGACCTGGCCGTGCGGGTGAGCGAGGGAGACGCCGATTTCCTGGCCGTGGTTCTCGAACGGGAAGATCTGCTCGATGCCTTCCATCTTGGAGATTTCGGCGGTACGGAAGGCCCAAGCCTCAACCACGGTGCGCAGGCGGGAGACCGGCAGATCGGCCGGCAGGCCGTCCTCGTTCGGGTCGAAGCAGATGACCTCGCAGCGGCCGGCGGCGAGCTTCTTCTCCCACAGCGGGTTGCCGTCAACGTAGGTCACGTCCTCGGAGACGCCGGGCACGCGCACCATGGAGGGGAAGCGGTTCTCGAACACGACGACGTTGTAGTCGGTGTCCGGCACTTCGCCGTCCTGGTACGGGTCACCGGGCTTGCGGGCGGCCAGCGGGTTGCCCTTGGCGGTAGCGCCGGGGCCGGCGGTGATCGGGCGGTTCATACGGGCGGTGGCCATCGGGATCCAGTCGCCGGTCAGCGGGTCGCGGCGCATCTGCGGGGCGGCGTACGGCACTTCGTTGCCGTCGGCGTCCAGGTGCGGGGCGAAACGGTAGTCCAGCGGGCGCGGGTCCTTGAGCTCGCGGGTCTTGGCACCGGAGACGAACTCGGGGTCGTCGTCCAGGTAGAAGAAGTCACGGCCGTCGGCAAGCGTCGTCGGCGTGATGCGGATGTGCTCCTTCGCATACTCCCCGGGGGTGTAGTTGGCGAAATCAGCCATGGGTTTACTCACTTTCCTCAATGGTCTCGCTCTGGTGGGCCAGCACGAGTTCCTTTACCAAATCCTTGGTTTTGGCGGCGGAGTCGGGATCGAGCCCGTCGTCAGTAATGACCGTGTCCACCTGGTCGAAGCGCGCAAACAGCGACAGCGATGTGCAGCTCCACTTGGTGTGATCGGTCAAAACTATGGTGCGATCGGCGATGTCCATCATCGCCATATCGGTTGCGGCTTCCAGCGAATTCGGCATCAGGAAGCCACGGGGAATCGACACCGAGTGGGTGCCGAGGAATACGGTGTTGACACGCAGCGAGGCGACGACCTTGTCCGCGATCGGACCGACAAGCGAGTTCGATCGGGTGATCACGCCGCCGGTGACGATCACCTCCACGTCCTTGGATTCGAGGGCCTGGACCAGTTCGGCCACGGGAATCGAATTGGTGAGGATGGTGATGCCGCTGGACTGCTGCGATTCGAGCAGATGCTGGGCGAAGACATAGGCCGTGGTGCCGCCGCCGATGGCGATCACATCGCCGGGAGCCACATATTTGATGGCTTCCTGGGCGATGGCGTCCTTCAGGCCGATATCCATCTGGGACTTGACAGAGAACAGGGGTTCGCTGAGCAAGGTACTGGTAGTCACCGCGCCGCCATGGACGCGCTTCAGCAGTCCCTTGTCGGCAAGTTCGGCGATATCGCGGCGGATGGTCATCGCCGACACACCCAGTTCCTTCGATAGCGCCGTAATGCGCACTGCCCCGCGCGTGCGCAACCTGCTCAAGATGAGGTGCTGACGTTGTGACGAAATCATGTGAACATTATCGCACACAAAAGCTCACAAACCAAACCGGCTTGAGCGTTTTGGGGACAATCTCTCGAAAATTCCAGGCAATTCAGGTGTTCATTTCCACAAAACCGCGCAAAATCGCACATTGTGCGAACCGATATTCTCGCAGCGACCACTAGCGCGATGACTCACGACCGACGACTCTCCCGAGCGCGTTGCTCAGCGGCGAGTCACGCCTGATACCTGGTGCATCCCGATTCATGTATCTTCTGCCGAGCCGACGCCTGCGTGCGCCTCGACACGCGGTAGCCCCTTCCCCAATTCGCCTAGGCAGGAATCGCCTAGCCGCACCGGCCCAAGCGTGAGACAATAGGCGGTATGACTTACGTTTCTGAAAGCTTCTGGCACGACGCCGTCAACAAAGCCACCACCGATCTGTTCACCTTCGGCTACAAGCACATCATCAAACCGAACTTCGTGTTCAACCACCGCCCCGATGAGGCACACGATCAGATGATCGAGTTCTGCCACGTCGTCAAGAACGTCCCGCCGCTGCTGCTCGCCGAACAGCTGATGCTCGACTACACCGACCCCATTCTGGAAACGAATGTGATGGGCGTCGATTTCACCAACCCGTTCGGCCTGTCCGCCGGCCTCGACAAGAACTGCGAGATGCCCGTGGTGCTGGACCATGCCGGCTTCGGCTTCGAAACCGTAGGCTCCACCACCTCGCGTCCCTGCCCGGGCAACGCCAAGCCGTGGTTCCACCGTCTGCCTGAATACGATTCGATGATGGTGCACGTCGGCCTCGCCAACATCGGTTCGGACAAGGTCATCGAGCGCGCCGAGAAGGCTTGGACTCAGGCCCGCCAGATGCAGCTGTCCGTGTCGATCGCCCGCACCAACGACGACCAGTGCGGCGATTTGGACGAAGGCATTGAGGATTACTGCATTTCAATGCGCCGCGCCGCCGGCCGCACCGCGATGGTGGAGGTCAACGTCTCCTGCCCGAACACGCACGTCGGCGAACCGTTCACCGCGACTCCGGAAGCGCTCGACCGTCTGTTTACGGCGCTCGACAAGATCGACCGCCCGCAGCCCACGCTGGTCAAGATGCCGTTGAACAAGCCGTGGGGCGAGTACAAGGAGCTGCTCGATGTGCTGGCCGAGCACAATGTGCAGGGGCTGTCCATCGCCAATCTGCAGAAGGACCGCACCGGCCTCGAGATTCCGCGCGATTGGGAGGGCGGCCTGTCCGGCGGCCCGTGCACCAACGCCAGCACCGAGCTGATTCGCAAGGTGTATAAAGAGTATGGCGACCGGTTCGCTATCGCCGGCATCGGTGGCGTCTTTACCCCCGAGCAAGCCTATGCGAAGATTCGTTCCGGCTCCAGCCTGGTCATGTTCATCAGCTCGCTGATGTACCGAGGCCCGCAGCAGATCACCGTGTTGAAGCGCGGTCTGGCCCAGCTGCTGCGCCGCGACGGATTCGAGCACGTCTCCGACGCCGTCGGCGTGGACGTGGAGTGAACTCACATATTGCCCTATTACCCATGGGGCGGTAAAACCCTCATGGGGCGGTGATTGTCCCATGGGGCGGTTAGCCAAATTTCACATTCCGCAGAATACCGCCGTTTTGGGTTACCGCCCCATGAGGGTTTTACCGCCCCATGGGAAAGTCACCGCCCCATGAGGATTCAGTACGCACCGGCCACGTATTGCGGGGCGTAGGGGACCTCTGTGGACGGTATGCCCAGCTTGTTGGCCGCACGCAACGGCCAGTACGGATCGCGCAATGCGGCGCGGCCAATTTCCACGGCATCGGCTTCGCCACGGGCCAAAATCTTGGCCGCCTGCTTCGGCTTGGTGATAAGACCCACCGCGGTCACCGGAATATCGGCCTTGGACTTGACCTGCTCGGCGAACGGCACCTGATAGTTCGGCTTGACCGGAATCGACACTCCCGACATGATGCCGCCAGTGGACACGTCCATCACATCGACGCCATGCTCCTTCAGCACCTTGGATAGTGCAATGGTCTGATCCAAATCCCAACCGCCAGCGGCCCAATCCGTGGCCGAAATGCGCACCAGAACCGGCACGCCCTCGGGGACGGCCCCGCGCACGGCATCCACAACCTCGACCAGGAAACGAGAGCGACCGGTCAAATCGCCACCATATTCGTCATCACGCTCATTGCTCAGCGGGTCAAGGAACTGAGAAATCAGATAGCCATGCGCAGCATGAATCTGAATAGCCTGGAAGCCGGCGGCCACCGCACGGCCCGCCGCCGCGGCGAACGCGCCGACCAGACCATGAATCTCATCCACGGACAGCGCGCGCGGCGTACGCAGCCCGCCGAACGCGATTTCAGACGGTGCCATGGTGGGCCAGCCGCCCGCCTCCTCCGGCACACTCTGACCGTCGTAACCAACGGCGAAGCAACCGGTCGAAGCCTTACGCCCCGCATGGTTGAGCTGGATGGCAGGCACCGCACCCGCCTCGCGAATACCGTCCACGATCCAGCGCCAAGCATCAATCTGCCCGTCTTCCCACAGGCCCAGATCGCACGGCGTGATACGCCCTTCAGGAGCCACGGCGGTGGATTCGACGATCACCATGCCGAATCCGCCGAACGCGCGAGACACGTAATGCTGGTAGTGGAACGGCGTGGGCCTACCATCGCGGGCGAACGACGAATACGTGCACATCGGCGGCAACCAAATACGATTACGCACGGTCACCTCGCGCAGCGTCATTGGCGCAAACAGCCCCGGACGGTCCTTGCTGACTTTCTTATCTGCCTTGCTCACAGCTTCCCTTTCCTCATAATCCTCATAATCATCGAACGATTCGCTCGTCTTGCCCGCGCCGGCCCGCTTCTTGGACCGTGCATCGGATTTTGACTTCTTCTTACCGTGCTTACGGTTCTTCGATGCATCCTCGTGCTTGGTCTTCGGCTGCTTGGACTGATCGCCGTCCGAAGACGAAGCCAGCGTCACCGCTTTGAGATCCGGCACGTCGAATCCACGAAAATCAAAATTCTCATGCGTCAGATCGTCGTTGCTCATCGTTCCCCTTTCCGATGCACGTTCATGGCAAATATTCGATGAACGCGATGGCGTTGTCATTAAGTATTGTAAAACGGGCGTCACCTGAAACAGGTAACGCCCGCAAACTACGTAATTTGGGTATCGCAGTCGGCCATGTTACGCAGACTCAGCCGGCATGCAATCACCAAATGTCAAACGCCAATCACCAATCACTGGCCATCATTCGACTGCTCTGAATTGGTGCCCTGGGTTTGGGTGTTGTTTTGCCCAGTGTTCTGCGACTGAGACTGATTGTTGCTGCTCTGCGATTGGCTGTTGCCATTCGTAGTGGTCTGCGGCACGCTGAACGTTCGTCCGCCAATGCCCAGATACTTGCCAGTCGTGGTGTACTTCGAGACGGGCTGGCCGTAATCGTTGTCAATCGGTATTTTCTTCTTGGAAATGTAGCTATTGAAGAAGTTGGTAACGGCCGGAGCCGCGATTGTCGAACCATCCCAATAGCTGTTGTACCGGCCGTTGATGGCAATGTTGGAAATACGGTTGGTGTACGGGTTCTGTGCATCGCCGACCACAGCGAACGCCGCAATCTGATTAGGAATGAACGATCCACCGGACACCGCAAGATCCTCACTGGTACCGGTCTTACCAAACGACTTACGCCCGTCAGCCAATCTGAATGACCAACCGGCACCATCCGGCCGCACCGTACCTTGGTTCAGGGTATAAGCGAGTGTTTGGATGATGTCCTTATCCACCGCCTGATGGCAGTTCGCGGATGGAACCTTGAGATCGTTGCCGTCCTTATCGGTCACCTTGCTGATGGCAATCGGGTTGCATTGCACACCATTCGAGGCGTATACGGCGAAGATGCTCGCCATGGTCAGCGGGGACACATTCACCGAGCCGATCATCATGGATGGTGTATACACCTGGGTTTTGTCGATGGTCTCACCCGTGGCGGCGTCATGGTATCCCAGTTCAGTCGCGGTGTCCGCCACCTTGCACAGTTTGAGGATGGCACCCATGGAAGCCTGAGTAGTGTTATGCGAACGGACCAGACCGAGGAATGGGCTTTCTGGGTTCACTGTACCTGCGCCCATGGCGTTCGACACGTTCCACGAATCGGCACCGCCCGAATAGTTACTGCAGGCGAAGTCCGTAGTGGGGTATGACGTCGAGGTCTGGAGGTTGTCGTTGATGGAATGGCCCGCTTCCATCCACGCAATCAGGTTGATCGGCTTCCAGGACGAACCGATGGTCCAACCAGAACCACCGCCATCCGCCAAATCGACGGCATAGTTCTGGCTCGTCTTGGTGGGATCGTTCGCGGCTGCCGGAGTGGCGTCATAGTAACGATTCAGGCCAAAGCTCAGCACTTCGCCGGTTCCCGGTTTGACTGCGGCCATGGCTATCTCCATGCCGCTGGGATCGTCCGGTGGAATGGTATTACGCGCGGTCTCCATCATCGTGGAATTCGCTTCCACATCCAGCGTGGTGACGATTTTCAGGCCACCCTCCTGCAGCAGCTTGTTACGCTCGGCACGAGTCTTGCCGAATTCTTCGGAGTTCTGGATGCGATGCACCACAAAATCGCAGAAGTACGCGTAATCGCCGGTGTCCTGACAGCCGACATTCACGTCCTGTGCTTTCAGCGTGTCCTTCAACGGCGTGTTCACAGCTTCGGTGTACTGCTTCTGGGTGATGTATCCTTCCTGCAGCATCAGCTTGAGCACGATATTGCGTTGGTTTTCGCTTTCCTTCTGGTTCTCTTCGACCAGCGGATCATACAGGCTTGGGTTCTTGGTGATAGCCGCGATGGTGGCGGACTGCACCACGTTCAAATCGGCGGCGGACACGCTGAAGTAGCGCTGGGCCGCGGTTTCCACGCCATACAGGTTGTTGCCGAACTGGGCGATGTTCAAATAGCCCTGCAGAATCTCGGCCTTGGAATACTTCTTTTCCATCTGCACGGAAATCAGCATCTCGCGAATCTTACGGGCGATGGTGTCTTCAGTGGCATGGTACTGGGCGATCGAATCGTCATCCTCGATCGCCTGCATCAGCAGCACGTTCTTGACGTACTGCTGGGTCAGCGACGAACCACCCTGCTGGGAGCCTTTGACGAGGTAGGTCTGCACGAACGCACGCATCACGCCTTGCACGTCGACGCCGGCGTGAGTCCAGAATCGACGGTCTTCGCGCGCCACCACTGCCTGCTGCATGGTTTTGGAAATCTTCTTCAGCGGCACGACGATACGGTTTTGGTTGTAGAACGTCGCGATAACGGTGGAACCGTCTCGCGCGTACATCGTCGACTTCTGGGGCAGACTAGTCACGTCGAAGTCCACGTTTTCTACCTTGAGCGACGGAATCACCGCTTTGGCGGCTTTATTGGCACCGATCACACCCGGTACAAACAACACGCTGGCCGCCACGCCGCCGCAGACGGCAAGCATGATATAGGCCAAGAGGAGAACAAGCACACGTTGGAGAGTGAGGGACTTCTTTTTGGGCATGGGCCCCATTCTAAATGGGGTGCCCTACCAACCGGGCTTACGGTCAGCTCCCGTGAACATATCATCACAAGAATCGCACTAGCGTAACATTGGCTGGAAGTCAGCCGAACGGTCAGCGCCGCGAGCGTCGAATCAGCATACCGGGCTGGAAGATGATGATCGATCGGCCGTCACGTGCGATCCATCCGCGGTTGGAAAAGTCCATCAACGCCTTGTTCACGGTCTCACGACTGGAGCCCACCAGTTGGGCCAGCTCTTCCTGAGTCAGGTCATGCGGCACTTTGAGGCCCTGTTCCACCGGCTCGCCGAAACGTGAGCCCAAGTTGAGCAATGTCTTGGCCAGACGCGCCGGCACATCCATGAATACCAAGTCGGAGATGCGTTCGTTGTTGCCGCGCTGGCGGCTGGCCATGACCTGCAACATGTCGATGGCCACACGCGGATGCTCATCAAGCCATGCGAACAGGGCATCATGCTCCAGCCAGACCACGCGCGTGCCATGGCTCATGGACACCGCGGACGCGGTGCGCGGGCCACCATGAGGGTCGAATACCGGAATCTCGCCAAGCACTTCGCCCGGCGCGTGGATGGACAGCAGCTGCACGCGGTCATCGGAAGAAGTGCGAATCAGCTTGACGCGCCCCTGCTCCAGTAAATACATGCGCTGATCGGTATCGCCTTCGGAGAAGATATAGTCGCCTTTATCGAACGTCGCATGCTTCAAATGCGGCAACAGCTCCTCGGCTTCGGCTGGCGATACCTGCTTGAACAATGCCGTATGCAACAGGATGTTTTCCTCGTCAGCAAAAGCGTTTGGCGTTTCCAAGCTCATCGCACCATCCTTATTGTCCTATGACCGTCGTCGCCCATCCGTCATATTGTAACGCGCCCCACAGGTTTCGTCAGGAGCATGCCCTCATTCGTCACTTCATGTGTGGCACGATCCGATAGCCGTACGACATGCTGACGAATGCGTTACCGCGAAAAACGGCACTGTCGCGGCTACCGCGCTCGCCCATGACAAAACCGCGCACGGCCAGCGGCAAAATCGTATACGGCCATCGGTGAAATCACGCCGCAAACCAGTCAATAAGGTGCTCGACGATGTGTTCGCGGCTGAGACCCGTCTGGCTTTTCATCGGGTCCACGCGTTTGACCGCTGATTTCACCGCTTTGTCTGACATCTTCTCGCGACTGGTGTTGAGCACACGGCTCATCTTGGCCGCATCGATGTCATATGCCATGGTCACATGGTGCAGCACCGCGCCGCCTGAGCCTACGGGGAAGCGCCGCTGCGCCGCTCCCCCGATCTTGCCGTACTGCGAGGCGATATCATTGAGGCCCGCGAACCGCACATCCAAGCCAAGTTCGCGCAGCGCTTCGACCAGCCACCAGTCACAGAGCCGGTAGGATTCTTCGATGCTTACGCCCTGAACGAAATCGAGCGGCGCATACAGAGAATAGGTAATGGTGTTGCCCGGTTCGATAAACATCGCTCCGCCGCCCGTGCAACGGCGTACCACGTCGAAGCCGAGCTGCTTGGCAATGTCCAGATTCACCTCGTCCTGGGCCGATTGGAAACGGCCGATGACCACAGCCGGGCCCGCCCACTCCCATAATCGGATGGTCGGCTGTCGTGTTCCTGCTGCGACTTCACGCGCCCAGGTCTCGTCAATGGCCATTTGCTCGTCCGGAGTACGCGGATGGCCGTGGATCACGGTGAGTTGAGGCTTGAGGGCGTTCCAGCGCTCCCGGTATTCAGAGCTTTTGTCGGGCTGCTTGGTTTGTGTATTGATGGATGCTGGGATGTTCGGCGCATCGGGGCTGCCCACCCCCACCCGCTGCGCTGGAGCCCCCGCCAGCGGGGGTAAGTTGCTGCTTACGGCTCGGCTGTATGCGGTTTTGATGGCAATTTCATCTGTGCCGATAATTTGGCAACTAGGATGGGCGTCCAATACGGACCGCAATGAATCATCGCTAATTAGAGCTCGTTCCAGGTCATGCAACAAAGCATGAGATTCGGCATCCGAAACTGATTCAATAAAGAAATCACCGCTGATATGGCATGACTGTGCGGTGCCGTCATCATCGACGGATACGGTCACGGCGACTAGTTTGCTGCCAACGGTTTTGCATTCCCCATGTCGCATTTGCATGCAACTCAGTATAGAGAGTTTTCTGGCTCCCCTCAGCGAGGGGAGCCAAGTTTGAGGTCACATGCGGGCCAGAATGTCCTTGCCGACCTGGTCGGTGGAGCGCACGGTGGAGCCGAGCTCCTCGATGTCCGCTTCGACGGCGGTATGGATCTTCTTGGCCGCATCATCAAAGCCGAGATGCTCGAGCAGCATGGCGGCGGAGAGGATGGCGGCGGTCGGGTTGGCCTTGTTCTGACCGGCGATGTCCGGAGCGGAACCGTGAATCGGCTCGAACATGGACGGGAACTCGTCGGAGGCGTTGATGCAGCCGGAGGCGGAGTAGCCCACGCCGCCCACCACGGAGCCGGCCTCATCGGTCAGAATGTCGCCAAAGAGGTTGTCGGTGAGAATCACATCGAAACGGCTCGGGTCGGAGACCAGGAAGATGGTGGCCGCATCAATGTGCTGGTAGTCGTGGGTGACCTCAGGGTATTCCTCGCCGACCTTGTCGACGATGCGCTGCCACATATCACCGGCGTTGACGAGCACGTTCTTCTTGTGCACCAGGGTGACGTGCTTCTTGCGCTTCATAGCGAGCTTGAAGGCGTAACGCACCACACGCTCCACACCGTATGCGGTGTTGATGGACACCTCGGTGGCCACCTCCTGCGGGGTGTTGCGGCGCACCGCGCCGCCGGCACCGCAGTACAGACCTTCGGTGCCTTCACGTACCACCACGAAGTCGATGTCGCCGGGGTTGGCGAGCGGCGAGGTGACGCCCTTGTACAGCTTGGAGGGGCGCAGGTTCACGTACTGGTCGAGGTCGAAGCGGAGCTTGAGCAGCAGGCCGCGTTCCAGAATGCCGGCCTTGATGCGCGGATCGCCCACGGCACCGAGCAGAATCGCGTCGTTGGCCTTGATGCGCTCCTCTTCGTCCTCGGGCAGGATCGCACCATCGCGCAGATAGCGCTCGGCACCCAAGTCGAAGTTCTCGTACTCGAAGTCAGCTACGCCTTCAGCGGCCTTTTCCAAAGCCTTCTGAGCCCACGGAGTGACTTCCTTGCCAATACCGTCGCCGGGAATAACGGCGATTTTATATGTCTTTGCCATAGTTCAAGGAGCCTACTCGCGCTATCACCTGCCGGCCCGAACCCGCTCAGCTAGTGGACATGGCCTAATGAGCGAGCCCCATCACATCCATGCACCAAGCGTTCTCATAGGAAACCTCTTCCCATTGCTTGTAACGCCCGGATAGACCGCCGTGACCGGCCTCGACCTCAATCTTGGCCACCGCGTCCACGCCGGCGGACTGCAAACGGGCCAGCCATTTGAGCGGCTCGACGTACAGCACGCGGGTGTCGTTCATCGAGGTGGTAATGAAGATTCTCGGGAATTGCGCGGCGGCGACCGCGCCGGTGGCAGCCCCATCAGCACTGCCGTCACCGGCAGCCTCGTCGTTGCCGCCCTCGAGCACGGCGACCGGCACATTCTCGTATGGCGTGTACGACTTCATATACTGATACACCTCAGGGTCATGCAACGGGTCTCCCCATTCGTCCCATTCGGTGACGGTCAACGGCAAGTCCGGGTCAAGAATGGAGGTCAACGCGTCCACGAACGGCACATCCGCCTCAACACCGGCGTAGCATTCGGGCGCCATATTGGCAATCGCGCCCATCAGCAGACCGCCAGCGGATCCGCCGTTGGCCACGGTGCGCCAAGCATCAGCCAAATGCGCCTTCTGCAGCGCGCGTGTGGCGTCCACGAAGTCCTCAAAGGAATGCTTCTTGTTCAGTCTGCGCCCCTGCTCATACCAGGCGCGTCCCATTTCGCCGCCGCCACGAATATGCGGCACGGCGTACAGCACACCGCGATCCAACATGCTCAGACGAGAGACCGAGAACCCCGGATCGGAGGAAATCTCGTATGCACCATATCCGGTAATGAACATCGGCGAATCCTGCGCCGGGCAATCGCGGTGCCAGACGAGGGAAACAGGAATGCGTTCGCCGTCGCGCGCGGTAATCCACACACGGCGTTCCATGTAATCGCGTGGATTGAAGTTGCCCAACACGGTGGCTCGCTTCAGCAGCGCATCTTCACCGGTGGCGGGATCGATTTCGTGCAACTCGCCCGGGCGGGTGTAGCTGGCGAACGAGTAGCGCATGCGCGGCGCCTCATACGAGGGGTTGCCGCCGACGCCGATGGTGTACAAGCGCCGGGTCTCACCGGGCAGGTGGTCGTCGCTAGCACCATCGGAAGATGACGTGTGATCCGTGGGGGCCTCATCTTCGGTCCACAAGATTTCGCCATGATCGCCGGTGAAGTTTTCGCGATCGTCGGCAACCATGTCCCAGTCGTCCTCCAGGGCAGGCGGCAGCAATTCCGTAAACCGCCACGGCCGTCCGGCCAGGAAGTCGGCGGCAGCCGCGCTCTTGGTCATGTATGCCACGTGCGGCTGGCCGTCGGCACGGTAGCTCAGGGACACAAAGTTGCGATGCAACGCAATGCCTTCGATGCCCAGACCGTGGGCACCCTGCAATATCGCCGGATTGACGGCGTTGAAGTATGCCTCGGTAATCGGCTTATCCGGCTCACCATGTTCACAGCCGTACGGCGACCCGGCGGCAATGCACACGCCTTCGCCGAGTCGGTACGGCGGCTCATGGCCACGCATGTCAATGACGTCGATTTCGAAATTCGGATTGGCAGCGTTGTGATAGACCACGGCGAGTGGCACATCCGCACCGTTCTCCCCCGCGCCTTCAAAACAGGCAAAGCTCACATCATATTCAATATCGTTCTGGCGCGGAATGAAAGCTTGGAATTCGCCTTCAGGCGTGGCCACCGGCAGCATCAGCACTTCGGTGGTGGTTTTGGAACCGGTGCCGATCACGATATTGCGCTCATCAAAACTGATGCCAACGCCCACCCAGAACCGTTCATCGGTTTCTCGGTACACGCACACATCCGATTCGACCGCCGTGCCAACACGATGACGCCACACAGCGAGCGGCCGCCAGGAATCGTCCAATTCCACCCAGAACACCCATTGGCCGTCCGGCGTGAAGCATGCGCTGCCAATGCCGGTGAACCGTTCGGGCAGTTCGCTGACCGGCTCCCCGGTCTCCAGCCCGGCAAGGTCGCGAATGCGGAAATCATATCGCTCGTCTCCCGCAACATCCACGCCGTACAGCATCCAACGGCCGTCCTTGCTCAGATCCAAGCCGCCGAGCCGGAAGAAGTCATGCCCCTCGGATTCCTTGTTCGCATCAAAAACGACCTGTTCACCGGGCATGGAGCCGGGCGCGCCTTGCGGATCCACGACCGGCGGGTCCCAGTCATCGGCATCGCGCACGGGGATGCGGCATTGCACGCCATACTGTTTGCCCTGCTGCGTGCGGGTGAAGTACCAGTAATCATTGACGCGCGTGGGAACCGACATATCAGTCTCTTCCACATGCGATTTCAGCTCTTCAAACAACGTATGCCGGAAATCCGCCAGATGCGCCATGCGACGCTCGCAGTACTGGTTTTCGGCAGCTACGTAGCTGCGCACATCATCGGAGTCTTTGTCTCGCATCCACTCGTAATCGTCTTCGAAAACGTCACCGTGGAATTCGCGGCGCTTCGGCTCGCGCTTGGCGTAAGGCGGCATCGCGGCCGCGGCGTTTGTGCTCTCGTCAGTCATACCACGCGATTATAGGCGAGGCACCGCACCGGGACGCATTCAGTGTTCATCACGCCGCGCCTATCGCAACACCGTCTTCAGATACGGCAGCATGGTCTTCAGAATGTTCGAGCCTGTGGTGCCGGTGAATACTGGCACATCGGTTACCGGAGTCGGCTGGGTCGAGGTGAGCCCCGTCACCGACGCCAATCCGGTTGATTCGCGCGGGCTCAACTCACGAATGACGATCGCCAGTACACGTCCGGGATATCTGCGGGCGATGGTGGCGTACGTGGTCGGGTCTTTCTGCCCGTCATCGCCCACCAGAATGAACTTCATGTCTGGGAAGTCGGCCATAAGTTGTTCGGCAAACTCAAGTTTGTGCTGGGGGCCGGTGGGTACGAAGGTCTTGGGCCTCGGGTCGAGGTCGCGCAGCAGCAGCGGGCCTTCGGGAAAACCATGGTCAGTGATGAAGTTGCGAATCGAACTCTCCACATTCCAGGGCGATGTCGAAAGATAGAAGAACGGTGCGCCGGGGAACAGGTCGGCGATGCGGGTGAACAGCACGCTCATGCCCGGCACGGAGGCTTTCTTCTTGGGGTTGAGGAACAGCAGGTTGTACGCGGCCTTCCATGGCACCGGGGCCTGCGTGATCATGATGGTGTCGTCCACATCGGAGATGATGCCGACTTTGGCACTGGCGGGGATGGTGTACAGGTTGGCGCTCACGGGTTTGCGGTTGGCCACGCTGTAGGAGACGCGATGGATGCCGGGCACCAGACGATGCTCGGCCACGAGGTCGAGATATCCGGCGGAATCGGAGATGGCGTATTCGCTGCCGAGATCGCGCGTGCGGTCCACCTTGTCATAGACCTCGGAGACGCCGATCTGCACGGTGTTGAGCGGCATGTCATCAATGCTGGCCTGCACGTGGGTGCGCGGCGCGGGTATGGCAAGCATGCCGCGGATGCCGCGGATCAGTTCGCCGGATTGCGCGTGCCTGGGGGCGTATACCGTGCGGCAGATCAGACGCGAGTAATCGCCGGTACCATAACCCACATAGGGTTCCACTCGCGGATACCAGTCCCATTGGCGCACCACCTGAGTGGAGATGCGTGACCATACACCGAACACGCGGGTGACGGCACGACGTATGAATCGGGTGATCGGCGGCTTGACTTCGATGCGCTCACGCTTGGAGGGGGTGTCGAACGTCGTGGCAGCCTTGCGTGCGGGAATCGGCACGGTGGGCATGTCATCGGAATGCTCAGCATTGCTGGCATTGTCGACGCCATTGGCGGATGCCTTGACGTCAGAGACTGGCGCGGTGGCGGACAGCGCTGCACTGCGAGCAGCAGCATCCCAAGGCAGTCGCTTGCCTGCCGCCTCAAAATCCTCGCGTGGGCTTCTCATAGACACCAATATAGGCCATACGCCTCATTTTCTTGGCTCCCCTCAGAGAGGGGAGCTCAAAAGGAACTACCGCACGACCTTCGCGTATTCGTCGGCGCTCAGCAGCTCCGGCTCATCGTCGTCAAGCTCGACCTTCAGCAGCCAGCCTTCGCCGTACGGATCGCCGTTGACCACGGACGGGTCGTCCGCCACGTCACGGTTCACATACTTGACCGTACCCGCCACGGGACTGATCAGCGGCTGGACGGCCTTGGAGGATTCAAGCTCCACGATCTCGTCGCCGGCCTCCACACGGGCGCCAGGCTCAGGCAGATCCACGAACACAAGTTCGCCAAGCTGGTCGGCGGCGTATTCGGTGATGCCGATGATTGCGGGGTCGACCGAACGGTCCACCCACGCATGCTCCTCGGAGTATTCGAGGTGGTCGGGAATGTCGAGATTCAGCGGCTGTTCGTTTTCGTTGTCATCACTCATAGTCATAAGCCTAACCTATCTTCGCGGTCCGTCACAGCTCGCGACCGAGCCATTCCTCAATCATGTAGCGGGCGATGGTGGCGCGGCCCGGCGCCACCATACGGCCGGCGATGAGCTCGGCCGTGTATTCGTCGCGTGTGACCCATCGCGCGGTCATGGTCTCCTCGCCATCCACACGCACGTCGGTGGCGATCGCATGTGCCTTGAACGCCATCATCAGCGAAGCCGGGAACGGCCACGGCTGCGAGCCCAGGTACCGCACCTCGCCAAGCTTGATGCCGGTCTCTTCCATGGCCTCGCGGCGGCAGGCGTGTTCAAGGTTCTCCCCCGCCTCCACAAATCCGGCGGACACCGAATACAGCCTCGAATCCTTCCATGCCGCGTTGTGTTGCAGCAGCAGACGGTCGTGCCCGTCCACGATGGCGGTGATGACCGCCGGCTCCACGCGCGGGAACAGCACACGGTTGCCGTCCGCCTCGTTGGTGCATCGCTGCGCCCATCCGGCGAGCGCCGGCCGGACCGCCGCGCCACAGGTGGGGCAGAACCGCTGGCGGCTGTGCCAGATGCTTAAGGTGATGGCACTGGTGGCTTGCCCGGCCTCGCGCGCGTTGGAGTGAGGGGCGAATCCGCGCAGGTCCACCCAGTCGAACCGGGTCACGGCCTGTTGCAGCAGCGTGGGCTTCGGGGCCAAGGGCTGTACGGGCGCGCCGACCGAATCATCGAAGGCATCGTCCGCACCTTGCCCGGCCGAATCCGGTACACCGAGCGGCCCGGCGATTTTGGCTGCGGCTACGCCGCCATTACCCTTGGCGTTTCCCGGCTGCCGTATTCCGGCGGCAGCACCTCCGCTGATGCCGTTCTTGCCCAGCGCGCCGTCCACAGTGCCGGAATCCTGGGTGCCGAGCACGCCGCCGACGGCACCGCCAACACCGGCAATCCCGCCAACACCGGGAACGCCGGCTTCCGGCACGCGCGTGATATCCACGGCGACCACGGATTCGCCGCGCGCCCCGACATAGGAGCCAAGGAACATGGCGACCGCTTCGGGGTAGCGCGCCAGTTCGGCGGACACATAGGCACCCGGCAACGTGGCGAGCCGCATTTTCACGTTCTCATAGTCCACAAGCTCGCCTTGGCCGCGCGGTACGGCGACAAGTCCGCCGCGCGTAAGCACGACTTTGGTGGTCGGCTCGGCCAACAGCTCGTCGATCAGGCCGGGTTCGCTGCGCCGGTCCACCTGATAGTCGATGTCACCTTGTGCGAGCGGCAGGAACGGCAGCGCATGGGTCAGTGCCAGAGGCGAGAAATGAATGTCAGCGGTCATCGAAGTCTCCTATGCGTTCTTCTGCGCGCTCTGCACGCGCTTGACGAGCGAGAGCAGTGCTCGCGCCACGGTATCCGGATGTTCGACGGCACTGAAATGGCCGCAGTCCGGAATATCTATGAATTCAGCGCCGGTGATTCGTTCGGCGAGCGGCCGCATCACACTCGGATTGCTGGAGGGGTCCAGTTCGCCGGATACCACCAGGCTCGGTGCGCTGATCGTTTCCGGCACCGCCCCCAGTTCAGGACGTCCGTAGGTCATGCGCTGACGCCAGGCCAGACCAGCCGGGTTCTGTTCGTTGATCCAGCCGGTCATGGTCGCGATGAATTCAGGAGTCTTCTTGACGGTGGAATCGCCATCGGCCGGCTGCGCGAAGTGCATCACCGGTTCGACCGAGTTCGTCTGTTCGGCGGCGTCCGCCATCTTCAGTCGGTTCTCTCCGCCCACGCCGTCGGACGCGGCCATCGTGTCGCACAAGGCCAGTCCGGCCACCGTTTCGGGGTACAGGCGCTGGATGTCCATCGCCACGTAGCCGCCCATCGACAGCCCGACCCAAATCGCCTGCTCATAGCCGGCGGCCTTGATCAGGTCCACGTAGGCTCCGGCCAGGCGATCCAACGCCTCGCTGTACGCGCCGTTCGCCATGCGGGGGCCCGAATCGGCGTCGCTCGGCACCGGGGATGCGCCGGAGCCGGCCATGTCCGGAGCCCAGATCGGGAAGTCCGGCACGTCGTTCAGGTCGGCGAAGTCGGCGAGCGCCTTCGCGCACACGTCCCACATGCGGTGGTCCACCGGGTAGGCGTTCATCAGCACCACCGGCACGCCTTCGCCGTCGCGGTAGATATGATTGGCCAATTCGATTGCCATGAATTACTCCTTCACATTCGCGTCCCACCAGCGGGAAGCAAAACAACTGTCAGATTCCGGCCCAGGCCAACGCCTGTCGCACGATGCGCCCATGGCCGTTGACCATCTGCGCCACGAACGTGTCCATTACGTCGCTCTTGGGATCCACCCATTCCACATCCAGCGTCTCATCCTGCGGCTTGCAGTCGCCGGCGATAGGCACCACGTAGCACAGTGCGATGGCGTGCTGGCGCGGATCGTAGTATTCGCTTAGTCCCGGCGTGGGGAAGAATTCGGCCACGGTGAACGGCTGGAGCCCGATCGGCAGCAGCGGCAAGGCGATATCGCCCAGGTCCTTGGCCACATTGCGGGCGATGGCCTCGCGCAACGTCTCGTGGTACAGCACACGGCCGGTAATCAGCGTACGCTCGATCGACCCGTCTTCGGATACGCGCAGCAGCGAGCCCACTTGGGAGATGCGGCCCATCTCATCGGTGCGCACAGGCACGATCTCCACATACGCGATGGGCATCTGATGGCGCGCCCGGTTGATGTCGGACGGCCCCAGCCAGCCCGGCGGGTTGCCGTGACCGGAACCGCCTCCGTGGATGAAGTCCTCGGGCGTGATGTTGTCGAATTCGCCGCGGCCACGGCCGGCATCATAATCGCCCTCGTCGGGCACTTCATCATTCATGACTGGCATGCATCCCATTATTGCGCGCAAAATCACGCCACGCGTCACCTTACGGCGAAATCTTGGGAAACGTTTGGCCGGCGGCGGAAAATACAACACAAATGTTGGGTGGTGCTGGGAAGCTGGTAGCCAGCAGGGAGCCGACGGCCACGAACCGCACGGCCCCAAGCGCCAAGACGTATTGCATGAATAAGGCAATCGCCCGGCGGCCACGCACGAGGGCCGTACGGCGATGCCAGGGAAAACACAGAAGAAGGGAACATCATGGCAACCACCGCCATCACCTCCGCCGATTTCGAGAAGACCATCACCGACAACGAAATCGTGTTCGTTGACTTCTGGGCCACCTGGTGCGGCCCGTGCCGCGCGTTCGGCCCGATTTTCGAGGCGGCCTCCAACGAGCCGGAGAACGCGAACATCGCATTCGTCAAGGTTGATATCGACGCCAACCAGGATCTGGCCCAGGCCGCCGGCATCCAGGCGGTGCCCACGCTGATGATCGCCAAGCAGGGCGAGGTCATCTTCCAGCAGGCCGGCGCGCTGCAGGCCGCCGATCTCGACGATCTGATCGCCCAGACCAAGGCACTCGACCTCGCCGCCGCCAAGGCCGCCCAGTCCGGTGCCGACCAGCAGGCCTAAGCCTGATTTTCCTTCATCCACTGCGCCGCCTATCATGGTGGTCAGTGTGAAATCCGATCAAGGAGCGCAATGACGAGACATGCCAAGCCGACCCGTATGCTCAGACCGTTGAACAAGCGCCAGTGGATGAAGATCGCGGCTGTGGTGGCCGCGGCAGGTCTGCTCGGCACGGCGGGATTGGTGTCGCGCAGTTTCTACCATGCTGATGATGTGAAGCCGATTTCCACCATCACTTCGTTCTCCGCCACCGATTCGGCCGCATCCCGTTCTGCCACTCGTGGCGCAATCAACAGCGCCGACAAGAACACCACGTTCGTTACGGTGAAGATTAATGGCGATTCGCGCGTAGTACTTGGCGAAAAAGCCAACATGACCACCGTCAAGGACGTGCTGGAGACGGGTGATATCACGCTTGACCCGGATGATGTCGTATCTCCCTCGCTGAAATCCAAGGTCACCGAGGCCACCGTGGTCACCATTAATCGCGCGGATGCCGATGTGGAGACCAACGATACCGAGATCGCCTTCAATGAAGTGCGCAAGGAGACCAGCAGCCTGCCCAAGGGTCAGGAAAAGGTCGAGACCGAGGGCCAGAAGGGCATTATGGAGACCACCTCGCTGGTCAAGCGAGCCGGCGACAAGGTCGTCTCTTCTAACGTATTCGCCTCATGGGTCAAGAAGGCCCCGGTGGATAAGGTGATCCTGGTGGGCACTGGTTCCACCGAGTCGCCGTCGACGTCGTCATCATCGTCGGCCGATCTCGGCACCACTGTTCCGGCTGGAGAAGTTCAGTCCTGGGCGCATCAGTATCTGTTGGACAACGGGTATAGCGAAGCGGACTTCACCGCTGCGAACTACATCATCAACCACGAGTCCGGTTGGAGCCCCACCGCCACCAACCCCACGTCTGGTGCTTATGGCTTGGGTCAGGCCTACCCCGGTAGCAAGATGGCTTCCTTCGGCGCGGACTGGCAGACCAACTACAAGACCCAGTTCAAGTGGTTCATCAGCTACTGCGAGCAGCGCTACGGCGGCATCGTCGCAGCGTACAACTACTGGATCGCCCATAACAATTACTGATTGCGATTATTCTCGGTCTACGCAAAGAGCCTCCGCCGGTTGGCCTAACCACCACACAAGGGGTTACCCCCCTAACTTTATAATTGCGTATGCAATTCAATATCGCTCGCATAATTCACGGAGACGGCCATGACCTTTAATCGGTATATTTGCTTTCGTGCCATCCTTGAATCCATAGGTGCCATTGCCTGCATGCTGATGGTTCTTATTGGCAATAACCTGCTCGGAGTAATCGTGGCAGCGATCGCGGCGCTGTTGTGGATCGGCGGCGAAGTATGGGGCATGACTGTATTCCGACGGCAGAACCCGCGACGCGACGAGCTTTCCGATATGCATCAAAGCGCGGCCATGCAATTCGCGCTGGTCAGTTTGGTGGGCATTCTGGTAATTGTCGGTTTCATCTACACCACACTGAATCTGATTGACCGCTCGATAGTTCACATTATTCCGCCAATGCTGTTGCCCGCATTGGCCATGTGCGCCCTGGCCATTTCCGATATTCGATATCTATGGCTGGAACACGATGCCGGCACCGAGGGCGACGATGAAGACTAGCCTGAAACTTCACCGACTCCAACGCGGTATGAAGCAATCCGACCTCGCCGATCTGGTCAACGTGCGACGTGAGACCATAGGAAGGCTGGAACAGGGGCAATACTGTCCATCATTGCGTCTGGCCATGGATTTGGCGCGGGTGTTCGGCACCACCGTAGAGGACCTGTTCAGTTTTGACGACGAGTACAAATCAGAATCCGAGTAGCCCGTCGGCGTGTCGCAGAAAAAATTTCCCTGTTGTTTGCCATGCACGTATCGCCAGTCAGCAAAATCGTTGGAATAGCAACGTTTTCAGAATGTCAGGAGACCCCGCTGCAACGGTAATGCGGCGACAGTATGTTCGAACGTTGTCACATGGTGTGACCACGTTGTCACACCCCCTTACCCGTTAACATAATTACCCCTTATATACCGACAAAAGGGGGTGTATGGTTGGGGGGTGTAATTGAAAAAAGACCGATTTTCTATTGGTAGTAACCGGTTCTATTGTGGAGGTTCGAAGTTATGAAGAAGAAGATTATGGCCGTGCTGGCCGTTATCGCCGCAGTTCTGGGCTTTGGTTTTGCAACGAATACCGCTATGGCTGATGATTACGGTGCAACGGTTACTTACGGCGGCACCACCGCTACCGTGACGTTCCCTGCAGGCACATTCCAACCGAACGAATCCGTCACCGTGTACTACGATGATGCCATCGTCGCCGACGTCCAGCAGATCGCTGAAGTATCCAAGACGTTCACTGCCAAGGCAGATGGTTCCTTGACTTTGCTGTACACGTTCAAGGCCAGCCAGGCTGGCAAGACCATCGCGGTCAAGGCTGTTGGCGCTGTATCCGGTACCAAGACCGCCACCATTCAGGTTCCGGCAACCGGAACCGGTGACCAGTCCGGTACCACGACTGCTACCACCGCCAACACCGGTGCGGCCATCGCACCGTACGGTGTGGCCGTTGTGCTGCTTGCCGCCGCGGGCATCGCCCTGTTCGCCGTCCGCAAGAACACCACTCGTCGCTGACGTGACTGACATAATAAACAGTAGACGCTGAAGCATAGTTCGCGAATACCACTGAACCGGGAGTCGATGATTCCCGGTTTTTTCATGTTATTGCTACGGTACATAACGCACGCATATTCGCGAGGAATGCTCACTGGAATATATGAGGGAATGCTCACAACACTTGAGAAGGGACGTTGTTATGCAAATCATGTATGTATGCACCGGCAATCAATGCCGTTCCGTGATGGCCGAATACTACACCCGAGCCAAGCTTGCCGACCGAGGAATTGGCTTGCAGAACGACAATATCACCGTGCGCAGCGCGGGTACTCTGCACTATCCCCCGCATCCCGCTGATCCGATGGTTATCGATTTGCTGAAGAACGACGGCATTGACGCGAATTCCCATTCTTCCACCCCTCTCACCACCGATATCAGCCGGCAAGCCGACCTGATTCTGTGTTTTGAGCGTGAGCAAATTTCCGATTTGCTTGAACAGAATCCACTGGCTATTCGCAAAGTATTTCTGTTCAATGACTTCGTGAACGCTTGCAAATATATGCATGCCGAGGGTCCGATTGCCGGCGATACCGCCGCAGACAGGCTCATCGAAATCATGGATTGCGTACCTATGCTGCGGCCGTTTTTGCCTACGGCACTCGAAACCGAAGACCCTCATCGTCAATCACGCGAGGTGTTTGAACGCGTGTATGCGGAAATCAAGCACGGCGTCGATATTATGCTCGGCGCTGTGGCCTGAATGCGATATCGGCGAATAGAGCCAGCAAAAAGACCGTCAGTTATTGCGATGTTGAAATTGCATATTTCTATATTCAATACGGCTGATATTGCGGGTTCTTGTTTCCTCTTTTCTTGGTATTGGTTAAATCAATGCTATTCGGGGAGCGCAATACGTAGGTCAAATGTTCTTCAATTATGCAATCATGCATGCATATGATTTGTATAATGCGAAATTAGCTGGTTACAATTAGTGACGTAAATAAAAACACGTGACCAATGCAATAAGGAGAGCAATCATGGCTTCATTGCTTCAGGGATTCGAAGAGGTTCAGCTGGTCAAGCCGGTGGGCAAGACCGTTCTGACCGTCACCGATTCCGCCATTCGTTTCAACAAAGCCACCGCTGAAGTGCTCGGATTCCCGGCGTACGTCAAGGTGCTGATTAACGACAAGACCAAGCAGATCGCCGTGACCCCGACCACCGCCAAGGCCGACAACGCCATTAAGTTCAGCAAGCCCGAAGGCAAGCAGGCTGCTTCGGTAAGCGTCAAGGAAGCCACGCTCATTGAAGCAGTGAAGGCATACTTCACTCTGCCCGAGGCTCCGGAAGGCGAAATCGCCTACCAGTCCGTCAACGGTACCGCCTACCCCGAAAGCAAGACCGTGATCTTCGATGTGGCCAACGCCACCGCTGGCACCATGAAGCGCCGCGGCCGCAAAAAGGCCGCCTGATTCTTCTGCCTTGAAATGGTGCCCTGATTGAAGACGAGGGGCCGGAACCCGTAAAAGATAAGGTTCGATGGATGCTGGTATGCTGTGTTGTAGCAGAAAGGTCGCGCTAGCTTCGGGGCAATCTTCTCGGCGGCGCCACAGACTTTCGCCCCGTTGGACCCAACTGCCGAGGTTTCCTCAACCTCAGTTGTTACCAAAAAGGTCTCTGGCTGGTGAACAGCCAGGGACCTTTTACTTTTTCAAATTCCGGGTTAAGGGCCAGTTTCCTTACCTCGATTTGCAAGGAAAGCCCGACGCCATAAGGCACCACCACTAAGAATCGTGCCGCAACCGCGCTTTGCGACCCACCCAAGCAAATACCAGGCAAATAAAATTTTGGCGGAATTCCAACGTTTCGCACATGTGAAGTACAGAATACGCAGTAACGAAGCAAATAAAAAATGTATTGCTTCAATGTTTGTTGGGCGGGTTCGGCAGTGTTTTCCGCAGTATCCGATGGTCTCACATGCTTAGCCGGCGAGCGCCCTATTGTTGATGATGAGCAGGCGCGAGTAGCTGAAACACTCAAGAAACTCCATCGAGGCGATATGGACATCGTTGCCTACGAGGATGAGCACAAGTTTGATGGGGACGGGGACGAGCCGGCGTAGCATCAGTTCGCTTGAACTCACATATTCATGTATATATGTGTATATAAGTGTATATTTTTACCTAGAACTTATGGAAGGCCAAAGGAACCGCACATGAACACCGTGGATTTAGCCAGACGCAAAGAAGCGATGCACGCCCTCAATCCATTCGCGCCCGGAGCGGGAAGACAACCCAAGGAACTCGTAGGACGCGAGCAGGAACTCGAAATCATGGACAGAATCATCGCCAGAACAAAAGCGGGATACTCCGACCGCGGACTGGTCTACAGCGGGCTGAGAGGCGTCGGCAAGACCGTGCTCCTGCTGAGAATGAAAGACATGGCCGCCGGCCAAGGACTCATTACCGTCCGCATGGAAGCCACGGGAAACGAGACCCACGACTACGAACTCCTCTTCGACGGCATCTCCAAAGCGATACTGCGCGAGAGAAGAGGAACGCTCCGACAGAAAATGCTCGACTCCCTCAAACACGTCAACGAGGTTTCCCTCGAACTCGGGTTAATCAAAACGTCAATCGGGCTCGGCAACGAGGACAAAGGCATATCCAGCGACTCGCTGCGACTCGAAATGATGGTCGAGGAACTATGCCGCGAACTCAAAAAGGAAGGATCGGGCCTGTTCCTGTTCATCGACGAGTTCCAAGTGATGTCCAGCGACCTGATGGGCACCATCATCGGACTGCAGCACAGCATGGGACAGGAGGATCTGCCCTTCTACGTCATCGCGGCGGGACTGCCCAACCTTCCCGGCGTGCTTACCAAATCACGCTCCTACGCCGAACGCCTGTTCCAGTACAAGCGAATCGGACGGCTCCCCGAAGACGAGACCAGGGAATGCTTCGAAAAGACCATCGGCAAAATCAATGTGCGATTCGACGACGATGCCCTGAACCGTCTCATAGAGCTCTCCAAGGGGTATCCGTATTTCATCCAGGCATATGGTTCTGCAGCCTTCGATGAATCCGAATCATCACCAATCCCATTGTCCGCCGTCATCAAGGGCGAACCCATAGCGCAGGCATCACTGGACAGCGGCCTATACGAATCACGCTGGCAACGGGCCCGCCCACTGGAACGGGAATACATGAGGGCCATGGCCTCGCTCGAAAAAAGCGTGTGCAGCTCGGCGGAGATCGCGGAACGACTGGGACGGCCACCTGCGGATGTCGTACGGGTCAGAAAAGGCATCATCGATTCCGGGCTGGCATATTCGCCAGAACGTGGGCTCTTGGCATTCACCGTTCCCGGCATGGGTGATTTCATTCGCAGAGCCGCACCGTCGGAGGAACAGACCTATGACGACCGAGCATAGAGAAAACAGAAGCCTCCCGATAAGGACGGCCGTGGAACCGGCATCTCTCTTACCCTTGTCTGCCCATATGAGCTACGGGCAGATGCGCATGGCGTTGTACAACGTCGCACCCGACCTGCAAGTGTCCCCTAGGGCCCAAAGTTTTGCGCACTTTGGTCTTCACCCCCCTTATCATTGTACGCATCACAGTAATAGGGGCTGCATGGCTATCTTAAAAAGACGCCCGCAGCCCCTGCACCAAAATGGTAGTCCTATCGATATGAATCCATTCCGATTATCGGCATTAGAACATCGGAACATATTCGCGGCGGAAATTAGAGCTTTTTAAGGATTCGGCCTAGTTTGTTAATGGCTCGTTTGACGAGGTTCATCATACGCTTCTTGAAAGGGATACTAACGCGCCAGTACTTACGTTCGAGGGGTTTCATGTGTTTGTTGAACACGGTGAAATCCCCGGCTTTGACGGCCTCACGGAATGCTACAAAGCTCTCATTTTTCAAAATGGTGCGCATTGCGTAAACCCGCTGACGCCGTTCAGGAATTCCATCAAGGGACGGCTTAATACGTTTGGTAGGTGTCCATTCGCCACGCTGTTGATGGATGTACAGACGCTCAGCTAGACCTTGGCGACGATGGCGGAATCCGCTGGACTGTGATTGATAGACTTCCGTGGCATCCGAATCATGCAGGACGAGTTCATTCCTATACCGGTTAAACAAATCCTGAATGGCTTGATTCCGAATGATGATAACATTGCAACCTTTGTCATCCGACACATATTTGGGAATCCATGCATCTCCGAAAGTCGCGTCAGCGGTCTCGGCAAGCACATCATCGCAGTAATCACACGCATTGTATTTGAAATAGCCGAGTCCCCAGTTTGCAGTAGACAATTCGGCAATGCGCTTGACGATAGGCTCATCCTTATCCGTGCGACGCACCTCAATTGCATAATCCGAGGCACGTGTACCGGAAGTCTTGTGCCGGAAGTCCACACGTGCAATCTTGTCAAGAGGCACGCCTGACTCCCATGCTTCGGCTTGTCCAAAGAAATCAGATTTCAAATGTCCGCATATCAAGCCGATGCAATAGGGGATGCGCTTCATCAGCACAGGATCCTCACGACGTAAAAGCCGAACGGCCTTAACAAAGCACGGAAGGCCGATAAATAGGTAACGCCCTTCGTGCTCACGTACCTGTTTAATGGCCTCGCTGAGTTCAATAGGATAATACTTCGCTTTTGCACCCGCTTTGATCTCATCGACAGTACGGGAGATCTGGATAGTATACATATTCTTAGGATCAGGACCATCTTTGGCATGAATGACCGCATCTACAAGCCCATCCTGAAGCATTTTAGCAGCCAGCCAACTGATCATGCCACCGGAAGTGCCCCGGGAACGCCAACCGTCCACAGACACATATCCGGCATAAGCACTCAGGTAATAACCTAGATGCTGGTCATACTTAACGCCGGACTGTTTGCTAAACAGCTCCTCCCCGAGCTGGTTCTCGTCTACCGAGGACGCGAATGGGCAAACACGCTCCGCCGCAATCCAATCACGAGGCTCACCGACAACACTAGCTCGATAGCAGCCATCTGCATTTTTTGCAATGCGAAACGCTGGATCTATTACCGCACACGAACCACATCCTATGCAGTATGTAGCCGTGCCTCCAATCGCATCCTCGTCAGGAGACGCTATCACACGTTCGATGGTATGGAGCTCATCATCTTTGACTCCGTTCATTTATCAACCTTTCTCTTCGACATGCCAGTAATGAAAAAAGTGGTAGATAGTACTTAATTATCACAATTCTGGCGATGAACTGTTATGAAACATAGAAATGAACCTTGTACTGTATTTCAGAATACACTATCTGACGATAGTAAGAATATCCTGAACAGGATATCGTTTAGAAATACATGTATGTGTTTCATCAGGAAAATGTCCAGCAGCAATATACATAATCAAGAACTCGTTTTCAGGAACTCCGATTAAATTACGCGTCTGTTGATCAATCTGTTTTGAGAACATAGTGTTTAAAGGACACGCAGCGATCTTATTAGCTTCCATAGCCATTAGTAAGGCCATGGAGAAAAGACCGCCGTCAACAAAACCTTCATTGTGTTCGCTTATCGAAAGAAAAGCTTCATTGTCTGCTGTGATCAAGAACAAAGCCGGGGGAACCTTATACCCATTAAAGCCTCCTTGTAGCTTCAACGCTTTCTCAATTACAGATTTATTCGTAATCGCGTACACACGAACCGGCTGACGGTTACAAACCGACGGTGCTTTCGTAGCTACTTCAATCACATGTTGAATCTCGGTTTCGGTAAGAGGGCTATCAGAAAATTCGCGTACAGACCTACGGTTTAGGAACAGGTTCTCAAAGGGAATGGTGGCATTTCCATCTTTCAATGAGGCTTTAACCGGAACACTTCCACCGTTAGCGGAAGCAGATGCAGAAGCATCATCCCAGATGTCCGAGGGAAAAAGCGCAATCATATCATCTATGTGATAACCAGCATTTTCATGCTTATAGCGGTATTCCTGCAATGCTGCCACAGCACTCTGATAAGCCGCACATTCCGGATAGTCAGAATCACATCGTTTCAGATCTTCTAAGGCTGAGGAAAGATTCATTAAAGCTGACTTCCCAAATCCATAGCGAAAATTACTATGGCTTAATCCTTTTTCGATTTGATGACTATAGAACGTTACCTTGGCGATGCAGTGATTTACATTATTATTGCTACCATTCGTAATGGCATTATAGAAACGTTTCAGTTGATAAAGCGATTCATGTTTTAAATGCAGCCACTGTTTTCTTTCCAACAAAAAAACTGGAGTTAACTTTTTTACTTCATCTTTGATATTCATTAGAACATCCTTTCTATTCAATTCAGAGTATATGCCCATATTGTCAGCAATATTGAAATCCGGACCCTATACAATGCTGTTCAACCAACATTCGTTAATCACACTATAAAAAAGGAAGCGAGCCAGTTTAAAATTAAGGAATATGCATTCATAGAATATGATCCACAAAGACATGTACTATTTTCTCTTGAAAATCGAACGAACTCTGTCAACAACAATATGAATATTTGATCGCTCAAAAAGAACATGGAACAGCATTACCAACAGAACCGCCAACACAAGATTACAGAAAGCATAACCAACCCAAGTCATCAAAGTGTTCGGATGGAACGGAAGGCAGAGCCATGAAGCGGCACATATCAGGACAATGACCACCAGCGTCTCCACCATTCGCCGTAATGAAGGGAGAATCGGAAGATGCGTAACATTCTTCGGAATGAAGAAAAGCAAATCAACACATCTATAGAAATTAGACAAGCAAGAGGCAACCAAAACACCCGTAAGACCAAATGAATAGCCGAGGACAACACCTCCAACAACCAGGATACCCGCCTGAATGGTGCTCTGAATCCGCGTCTCCTTGTAGAGACCAGCTGCAATCACTAGCATTCCTTGAGGTGTCTTTAGATTATAAAAAACCCCATTGAGGACAAACAATACGGCAAAAACAATATTCACGTACTGAACATCATTAACACCTTTTGTATACACCTGAATGAATGGAAGAATCGTTGCCATCGTAACACCGTATACTATGCTCATCGCCATATAATATAGGTATTCAAAGTCTTTATATGCTTTGCTGAACGCTTTCATGTCTTTCTTTACTAGGAGCTCTCCGAACCCAGCAGATACTCCAGTAGAAAACACCGACATTACACCATTGATTCCAGCGAGCACCATATTATAGACGGAATAAACACTGACCATCTTAAGTGTAGAGAATAACGTAGTCAATACAGCGGGAGAAGCATTTTGTACAGTCTGCACAACCTGCAGGTACAACGCACTCCAACGCTTATCCATGGCAGAATTATCTGGTGCTACTTTATAATCAATAAACTTATAGTGTATCTTTATATAAATATATAAGATCAGACTTCTAGCAAATATGGAAATAAGGGCGACGATCCGAAGGAGTAATATGTCAACTCTCAAAGTCGATAGAATAACGACAATGAGAGTATTAAGGATTGTATAAACGATTGATGCCGTGGAGATCACATAAGTTTTTTGATCCGCTGTCAATAAAGCTCTATATTTTGCCAGAGTGAAAAATTCAAGAGCACCATTTACGCCAAGTACAAGGACTAGACAAAAAACAGTTCCCTTATCCAGTACCTCTGTATGCGTTATCCAAGGATATACAAATGCAAGCAGAAAAACAAGACCGACAAAGATGAAGCCAGACTTAACATAAAAATTTCGCGCAGCAACTACAACACGATTGATTTGGTTATAATTATGCTCAGCTATTGGTTTATATAATGAATAAACAGCGGCACTTGACAACCCAGCCTCTACAAGATTAAAGTAAACAATGAACTGATTGATGGATGAGATAAGACCATTAATATCTGACCCATAAGCGACTAAAAGAAAACGGGGTGTAATAAACCCTGCTACCATAGTTACTATCTGAAGAAGCGCAGTTGATATCGCATTGAGAACGAATTTGCTTGTCCTTCCCAAGATGCTCACCCCTCATTTAAGCTTGATTCCAGCAAAAGTTGCGAATGCGTAGATGATATCCTTACAATTCACCTGATGCATGCGACATAACGAATACATGGAGGCTGCAGCTTTTCTTCTGTCAATATGTTCATTGGCAATCCTCAGATAAATGCCTTGAAAATGTCTCCTGACCAGAGCAATCATCTCAACCTTATCATCTTGGACACATATATGTTCTACGAGCCTCAGCAAAAGATGCTCTTGTCTCTCAAAACGTTCCATCTGGGCTTGCTCATCATGCGGCTTGAAATTTGAGTGACTGGCAGGATGCAAGATATATGTATACAAAACTCTATTAATATAACCGTAACGATACTTATACGCCATAGGAAGAAGAAGCTGATAATTTTGCCCGGCTCGACTCTCATCAATATGCAGCTCAGGGTAACACTTTTTGAAAGTGGAAGTTCTAATAATATATATACCTGGACAGAACTGCACATTATTACTGACAAGTAAATCACGGAATAGATTATCATTTTCCGCAGGTATTCTTTTTAGAACACCTAAATCATTGCCACTCTCATCCACATGTATCGCCCACGCGATACCAAGATCGATACTCGGATTTTTTTCCATGAAGTCAACTTTGACTGACAGATTATCGGAGCATAGAGTATCATCAGAGTCAGGCCAGATAAAGTACTTTCCCTTCATGTATGGGAAACCGGTATTAAGGGCAGCAGCCTGTCCGCCATTCTCTTTTACAAGATAAACGAATCGATGACCTTTTTCTTCAAAAATCTTCTTGTATTGTAGTGCAATTTCCTCTGTATCATCAGTTGAACCATCATTTATGAAAATTAGTTCATAGTTGGAATATTCCTGGTCTAACACAGATTCGAAGAAAGAAACAAGATACTTAGAGGCGTTAAAAGCCGGAGTAATAATACTAACAAGTGGTTCCATTTTTCTGCAACGCTTTCTTAAATTTGAAAGTCTGATATATAGCTATACAAATACCGAGCACCACAAGTTGACACGAATAGTAGATTGTATTGCCGGTCAAGCTATACACGGCTATGAGAATAATCCAGTATACTGCAGTAAGAAGAATAACAGGTTCCAAGCCTTGGCTGTCTTTCCAACTCAAAAAACTACGAACTAGACCAAAGGTAAGCGTGGCAAGCAAGGCAACTAATAGCAAAAAACCAGCAATACCAAGCTCAGCAAGAAGCTGTAAATAAACGTTATGGGCTTGATAGCTCCAAAGCAACCCATAATAACGGAAACCTTGAGCATTTATATACGCATTAAATGAAAGAAAGCCTCTGCCGATAAGCGGAGATGCCTCAAACATCTGCATGGCATATGTCCAAAAAACCTGTCTACCGCTCAAGGGATCGCCGTTATCTGCAAACAATCTGTCGAATACAAGAGACACTTGAGGAATAAGCGAATCAGCTATTGTTAATGACACAACGAGCACAAAGGATAGACCAAGAGCAATTGAAATCTTATGCTTCTTGGAGAAGAACAACGCAAATACGATAAGTCCCATCACTGGAATAAGAAACAAAGTCCTTTTACCTGTCATCATTAAAGCAGCAAAGACACCAATGATTTGGAACAATCTAGCTAAGGTAAATCCTCTGACGAAAAACTTTGCAAATAGCACGCCTAATCCCATGTTGCATAGGAACGCTGCATAACCTTTTTCATAAGCTAATCCCGAAATAGCGCCACCAGTGTTAACCATAACTGCAGATCGGCTACTTCCATGATCAAGAAAACCGAAGAATAAAGAAAATAGATTGGGAGCCAATAACTCTAGATACATCGAAAAGATAAATATCCAGAACAGAAATTCAAACTGCCTGATGAGACAACTAAAAAATTTACTATCGAATTCAAAAAGCGTCATAGAAAAGATGGCAAGGACGTAAGGAAAATACTTACTATAAGTTAAGCGATCACCTGTGTAGAGAAAGCTTATGCAGATAAGCAAGAAAAAAGCTACGTAGACTTTCTCTACGACAGAGGATAAACCTGACTTCCTTTTCGACATCAATGCGAAACAGAAAATAGCAGCCGTAAGCACAATGGCTAACTGTCTCGTGATGAATATTAGCTTATTATCAGTAGAAAAAACTAATATAAGCAATATGCATGGAATGAAATAATCTTCAATTGGAGTTGTTCTCAGCCAGATTCTTAACTTATATATCAGACTATTCATTGGAACAAATTCCCCGGAGATAATCTAAGGCAGACTCTCTCTCGCTAGAAAGTACAGATTGAGCATGCTCAAAATCACGAACAATATCAAGATTACAATCATCCAAAGTCTCGATAATCGAGTCTGTGAGACCAGTTAGTTTAAGTAAATTCTCTGCTCTATCGTTCTTCTTGAAATCTTTCTGTTTTGTCTCTACATATAGCTTACGATTAAAGATTACAGAAAAAGCCGTACCATGGAAAGAATTAGTCACAACATAATCGGCATGCTTGAATAGACCAAGGAATTCTTCAACGGAAGCGCTAAGATTACCTTCAAAATCTGGATTCTTGACTTTGTCAATCAAGTCCTGACCAATATTAATGACCCTTTTTCCTGTTTTTTTTGCAAGTTTTCTAGCAAAATCATCAATAATATTTGACTTATTCAAACGATAAATAAGAATGTAATTATCAATACCAGGATCTTTCGCGAGTTTCGACCATTCAGCGGCATTTAAAAGGAAAACCGGATCGACATGTAATGCGCAATCTCTTCCCGTCAATTCACGAACGATACAGCGTCCGGATTCTTCTCGGACTGAGAGATGATTAAATCTATTAAGCAACCTCGTGTACTCACTCTGGTACTCTTGAGGAATTTCACTAATCCCAAAAGATGCTGCATAAGAATTTATTTTCCTAGTATCTTCTACAAACGAAAGATAATAATTCTTATCAAAATCTGAACAAGCATAGTTAAAAACTTGATCACTTCCGGTGATGAATACATCATAGCGTTGATTTGCTGTGGCGATTGACTTTGAATCATACGCAACAGGACTTAATTTAGTATTCCCAGCAATCATAGAGCGGAAACTATTCATCTTCTTCCAAGATGGAATAAGATTAATAAACCCTCTGATATTCTGCTTAAATGTCTTCTGCTTGAAACCACCAATCAGTTTATACAGATTTTCCATATGTTCACACCGGTAATCAATTACCTCGGTATCAAAACCGAGGTCAGATATGGCCCTCTGCAGTGCGTAAGTCTGCAGTGCAGCACCGTAGTTGATGGCACGGTGAAACGTGATGACACCAATTTTCATTTCAGATACCCTTTCAGCTGGAAACATAAAAATAGGAGAGAAAGAATGATGTATTCTTCCTTCAAAAACGTTCTATATATAAGCTTATCCAAGGCAGAATTCGGCTTAAATAACGCTAAACAAACTCGTAAATCCTGATTTGAGACAACTGCTCTGAAAAACGACAAACGTCCATTATCCAACGGTGCGCTACGCAAAGCAAAACGGAGCGAGGCAAACAGCCTCGCTGCGTTTCTTGATGAGAAACAGAACTCATCCAGTGTTTCCGAAAATTCACACTCAATTATTTTATACATCGAAATAAGCTTGTCAATAACATGTACATCAATACATCTTGAATACGAAGATTCGCTTATATGGTATTCATAATAACTATCCGGAAGGAAAGATACCGTATTGGACAATGCAAGTGCTCTTAGCTTGAATACAAGATCTTCGGAATAAACAGTCCTTTCTGAAGGGAATTCTATGCCATATTTTCTTAGCATGGATAACCTAAATATGCCATCCCAGACCGCAACACAGCACGAACCAACATTCCCTGCAGAAGAAGCTATAAGATCGGCCATGTGTTGTCGAATAGCAGCATCGTCTTGGAGTACTTCTCTATTGTTTGGATGCTCTTCTACCACTTTCCCGTCTTTAATGTCTCTATATCCCGAGAAAACAAGATCTGCGTCGAATTCTTTAGCTGAATCAATCAACGCCCTGTACATCTCAACATTACATGTATCATCAGCATCAACAAAAGCTATGTATTCCCCTGTTGCATGCGACATGCCAAAATTCCGAGCAATGCCTTGACCGGCATTCTTTTTTGTATAAACGGAAATCCGTTCATCTTCCTCGGCTAACCTGCGACAAATAGCTAAAGAATCGTCCGTAGATCCATCATCAACCACAATTATTTCCAAATCAGTTAACGATTGATCCATGACCGACAGAACACATTCTTCGATTGTCGACGAGGCATTATAACAGGGTATGACAACTGAAAGGATAGGCATATTATTAATCTCCTATGCCTTTCAACATTCCATAAAATGTTTTTTCACCATCATGCTCGACAGGAAAAACTTGTTTCCATGTAAGCTTGAACAAGGAGGTCTCCTTACCTATCTTTCCCCAGAGTCGTTCGTCATATGGCTTGCCCAATACTTTGAACAATTCATCGCAATTGGGGTTATTGGAAGGAATCGCCGCGAATGCTTCCTTCATTGCCGTATCATGCCGTATCGCCAATGTAATCAGGTAATCGACGAACAGATAATCCACCATGGAATCATTGGTACGCCAGTATTCCAGAACAAAATCACGAATAGCGGCGAATACCCAACGTTTATCGGAATGGCACGCAAAAGAGTAGTTCGCGAAATAGCCCTGAGCCACAGAGGCATGGAAATAATCCGGCCGCTTGATCGACCACAGGGAAGAAGCAAACGCGACATCCTCCAAGGAACCGGTGCAGAAGAACGTGGAATCCAGCCACAGCCCACCGTATTGCGACAGCAGCATGAAACGAAGCAGATCCGAAAGATGGGTCCGCGTGATGATGCCGGCCTTCTGCTTCTCCTTCACCCACTGGGGGATGTGCACGTAGCGTTCGTAGTTCTCATCGGTGATGATGATGACCTCGCGGCCACCGGCGTTCCGCTTGATGGATTCCACGCACCATTTGACGATTTCGGGAGCCTGATCGAGGCCCTGCCACCAGCACGTCCAGATCTTGCCTTCAAGAGCGGGGTCGCTCGCCTGCATGGGGGCATGGAAGTCATACTCATCGGCGAAGCGGCCATAACGCTGCTCGAAGTACTTCATGAGAATCTCATGCTTGTGTACCAGACGGTTGCGCACCGCCGGCGGTTCTTTGAATCCGTTGCGATTCATCATCTGGATGTCCACCTTCGCCATGAAGGTCTCCAACGCCTCCGGCCATGACGTCAGCCGGGCGATCTCCGCCGTGGAACGGCACTCCTCACCGATACGATGGACGATTCGTTTGATACTTGAATGACCTGCGACCATATTTTCTTGCTCTCCTCTGCTTCCACGCGTCTATCAGACGGCCCGTGTCAACTTACCTATTCCCGGCAACGCCGGAAACCACGGACATGCCGTCGGCATTGCGAGTGCCTCGGTAGACATCCTCCAGCTGCCGCACATACATATCCTGTCGGCACCGTTCCTCGACATAGCGGCCGCAGGACTCCTGCATGGAGGCGTAGCGTCCGGCGTCCACCTGTGCCGCCTTGGTCAATGTCCGGGCCAGATCGTCCTGGTTCCCGCTTTCGAATTTGAAGCCAGTTTCGCCTTCCACCACGAGTTCGGGGATGCCTCCGATGTTCGCGCCGATCACCGGGGTCTGCGCTGCCAAGGATTCCAAGCCGGAGTACGGCATGTTCTCACGCCATTCGGAGCATAGAACAGAGAAGCGGGCGTTGCCGACTTCGCGCTGGAGATTTTCGCCGGTTTTGTAGCCGAGGAGTTTAATGCGATTTTCGGCTTCGGAGCCGGCAGATTTGATGAGCATTTCGATGGTTTGGCGTTCTGGGCCGTCGCCGACGATGTGGAGGGTCCAATTGGAGGGGAGACAGTTAGCTACAAGGTGACCACCCTCAGTCTCGCTTTGCTCGACAGCTCCCGCCAGCGGGAGCAGACCTGCGGCCTGAAGGAAAGCCTTGACCAAGGTAAGGATGCCCTTTTCCTTGGAGAGACGACCGAAGAACAGAAAATACGGGTCCACGGTGTTGAATTTGTCCGTATTCGTTACTTTATGAGCCATATCCATCTGGCTGGTGGTCAGGAAGTTCTGCATGGCCACGGTACGGCCCGCATAGCCGCCCTCGTCGAGCTTGCTCTTCATGAACTCGCTCGGCGCGATGATCTTGTCGATCTTGTCGTAGCTGTGATGGTGTTTCAGGAACTCCGCCTCCAGGAACGCGAGTCCGCTTTTGGCTTTGGAACCCTTCACGCAAGTCTTCTTCACAGCATGGATGAAACGTCGATCAAGGCAGTCGTCGCACACCTTGCCGTTGCCGTCCACCATGGTGTATGCAGGGCACAGCAGAATGTAGTCATGTGCGGTGTACACCACTGGCACACGATGCTTCTTCAGGTACGGCGCATCCAGAATCGACAGTGTCAGCTGACGGTGCACGTTGTTCATGTGGATCACATCCGGCTGGAACTCCTCCAGCAGCGCCTCAAACTTGCGCTTGGATTCCAACGAATAGATCAGCGTTGCCGCTTCCTTTGCCTGTTGGAATGCGGAAATTTTACCGACGTAGTCTTTTTCAGATACGAAATACTTGCTCCAATAGCTTGGCTCGTTGTTCGGGTGCTGCATGGAGAAGAAGGCAACTTCGTGGCCTAATGATTTCAGGCCTTCGGCGAGTGCGAAAAAGTAGGTTTCGGCACCGCCTTTGCGGTAGAAGTATTTATTGACTAGGAGGATTTTCATTGGGAAGCCTCCTGATGGTCGTGGTGGGCTCTCCCCCACCCGGCTCCGCCGGGAGCCCCCTCGTCAGAGGGGTCTTTTCCTTGGTACAACGCCAAGGTTTGGTCCACTACTTTGTCCCAATTGTATTTTTGAGTGATGTAGTTGGCGGCGGTCGCTTGTAGCTGCGCCACGCGGGAAGGGTCAGTGAGCAAGTTGCTCAGTTTGGCAGTGAGATCTGCAACATCACCCTTGCGGAAGGTAACGGCGTGGTCTTCTACTACCTCGGCGCATTCGGGGATGTCGGAAGTAAGGCAACAATTGCCATAGCTCATGGCTTCCAGCAGACTCATAGGCATGCCTTCGAGATCACTAGGCAACACATAGATATAAGCATTGCTGTACAACTCCGCAAGTTCCTGACCCTCGATAAAACCAGTCAACACGATGCGAGGATCGGTAGCCGCAGCAGATTGAATCTGTTCATAGTATTCAGCGGAATCGGAAGATCCGCCGGCGATGACCAGCTTCTTATCAGTATCCAATTGCTTGAATGCCTCGATAAGATAATGCACGCCTTTTTCCGGCACGATACGGCCTAGAAACAGCACATACCCGTCTTTCACCAAACCATATTTCCGAGTAATCTCATTGGCTGGAACAGACTCATTGCGTTCAATGCCATTGGGAATGAATCGCACATCACGCCCATAGGTGTCTTTGAAATAGCGCTGCACGTTGCGGCTCAGCACAATCACTTCATCGGCACAGGTAGCGGCGGTACGCTCCCCTAATTTCAGATACGTAGAGGCGAATTTACCCCATTTGGCGCGCTGCCAATCTAGACCATGAATCGTGGCCACTGTACGAATACCGAACCAGTGCGCAAAACGCAACGGCACGCACGGCCCTTCCGCGTGGTAATGAATCACATCAGGGCGGGCCATAATAGCCTTTACTGTGGCAAAGAATGACGAGGTGAGCGCGGCCAGACCTTTTGCATCGATAGTGGTGACAGGTATTACCTTCACTCCGCGATACATGAACGGCTTGCTATTCTGATTCGACGCATTATCGAACACCGCACCGGCAACATTATGGCCTTTGCGGTTAAACGCTATGACCTGTTCTCCGCGTGCAGCCATACGTGTAGCCAGTTCGTCCACAACAATCTCGATGCCACCTTCGCGAGACGGAATGCGTTTGTGGCCGATGAACGCGATCCTCATGGCCTCAGTCCTTCTTCATTTTCTCGCTCTTTTTGTGCTGGATTTGGCGCTTCCTGCCGTTGTCATCGGACTCGTCGCCGTAGTAGTAATAGCCACCCTTCTGGGGCTTCTCCGTCTCGCCGTAATTCATGGCCAAGCCCACGGGATCGATGCTCAGTGTGCTCAGTTCGCGCCCGGTCTGCCGGAGCAGTTTCTTTTCCGTCACTCCCAAGCCGGCCACCAGCAGCAGTTCCGGCCCTTCCTTGGCGAATACGGCGGCATCATTGGCCACCTGCATGGGGGCGGTATCGATAATCACATAGTCATAGGCTCCGGAAACCTGCTCAACCAGTGCCTTCATAGCGCGGGAATTCAGCAGAATGCTGGGGTTCATGGTTTGTTTTCCAGCAGGAAGCACGTGGAAGTTCGGCTTCCAGTAGCGTTGAATCGCATCATGCGACGATACACGGTTGGTAATCAGATGGGTCAAGCCCACTGCGCCCTCAATGCCTAGGGCCTTGCTCACCGAGGGGTTGCGCACATCGGCGTCGATCAGCAGTACCTTGCTGCCGTTTTCGGCAAATGCAGTCGCCAGGTTCACGCTCAGCGTGGTCTTGCCTTCAGACGGGCCGGCGGAAGTCACCACAATCACATTGGATAACGGCTCATCGGGCAGCACGAACATCACATTGGTGCGCAGACGTCGAATCTCTTCTGCCTCGCGGGAGGCCGGGCGGGAGATAATCACCGGCGACGTACCGACATAAGCCTCATTGCGGCTCAGCGACCCCAGTACGGGAGCATCGATAACAGTAGTAACATCCGAATCGCGGCGAACACGGGTGTCCAGCAAATCCTTGATAAGGGCCACCATGACGCCGAGAACAATGCCGGACACAAGGCCTATCGCCATATTCAGCTTGACGTTGGGTGAGCTGGGGGAAGCCGGAGCGTACGCCTGCTGCACCACAGTCAGGTTGACGGGAGAGATGATCTTATCGCCCTCATCGCTGTAAATCGTGGAAGTAACCTGTTTTCTCAGGTTTTCGGCAACCGAATTGGCAATGCTGGACGCCTGCTTCGGGTCTGGATCATTAACCGAAATATCCACCAGCATGGTGCCGTCCGGGTTGGAAGCGGTAACGCTCGCAGCCAATTCCTTTACCGTGGTGTCAAGACCCAGATCGTCAATAACCGGCTGCAATACGGACTCGGTTTTTATCAATTGCGGATACGTTTGAATCTGGCTATTGATGTAATTGGCGCCAGAGCTCAGCTCGACTGCATTGCTGGATGCGCCCGACGCAGCCGCTGAACTGCGATAAGTGGCCAAGAGTTCGGAAGTCGCGGTGTATTGCGGAGTGCGGGTAAAGGTGTACGCGCAGATTGCCACCATCACAATAACCAGCGTGACCACTGCGGTAATCACATGCTTTCTTACCGCATTGAATAAATCGAGAATGGTGACTCCATTACCATCCTGCACCTGTTCAGCTTCATCCACAGCTATGCTCCGTTCTTCCTTATTCACGGTTCCACCTTAATGTATAGGGGTTGCCCCTTTAATCAACCAAGGGGGTCTGTCTCAAAATCATTTCATTTTCATTGGCCGCGGGACTGGCCAGCACATGCACCGTGGTCTCGAAACTTTCCCCCGGCCGCAATGTCACGGTTTTCACACCCACCGTCAGTCCATCGTGCACAGCGAACTGATCGAAATCCTGGGTCCAATCCACAATGCGCCCTTCATTGGGGGCGTAGACGTACAGCACCGTTTCGATCTCCCCTGTACGGGGGTTGCCGTTATGGTCATAGCCGCGCAATAGATCCGGAGCGGCATTCACCTTGGCGGCATCGGCCGTATTCGTCAGTTTGATGTGAACGGTGTATTGCTTGGCGCCACTGGGATAGGTTTTGTCATATGTACTGGTCACTTCACGCTTCAGGTACCAGTCCATCTTGCCCATAGTGGCATCGTTGAAGTACACCCCCGTAACCGAATGAGCCGGTTTCGACCGCAATTCGCCGGCGATGGTCGTACCCGAGATACGCCGCTGCTCATCTTCATGAGCACTCCATACATACAGATGGCCGTCGGATACGGACTCCTGGAACGTTTGCACCAGCTGCTGATTCTTGCCGTCCACATTCTTGAGCACATGCGTGAAGATCTCACTGGCCGCCATCGTGAAGAAGTCGGTTTGCTCCGCCTGCGTATCGGTATCAATATAAATCTGGTTCAGAATCCGCTGCTCGGCATTGTCGCCGCTCATCACCGTGCCATCGGAGAGCGTCACGGGGCCGGCAACCTTCAATAACCGCTGCAGGAACACCGGGTCCACGCTGATGACGCCATCCACATCGTCATGACCGGCTCGATGCCAGATCTGACTCGCGATATCAGCGACGCGGGGGAAATCGGGAGTGAAATTGATGTCCGGGTAGTCCGTGGCCATCTTGGTGGAGAAGAGATTGCGTTCTTCCGCCGTCAGTACGCTCGCGGCTTCATCCTGGCTGAACAGACCATCCCGAGGCGGATCGCCGAACGTGCTCATGCTGATTTTGCCTGCATCGACGGTGAGCGTGGCCCACGCAGTTGGAATACCTCCCGTGGCACGCAGCTCAGCATTGTTCTGTGCCAGCACCAGGTAGGTTCGCGGGCCACTGCTACTACCCTCGCTGCTATCCAAGTCGAACATCTTGGGCAGCACATCCGCCAGCCGACTGGCCGCATCCGTCAGGCTGGCAAGCTCCTTGAACCTGCTACGCCCCTGCTGCACCGCCTCGGTAATCTGCGGAATATGCGTATCGCCAATCTTGCCCATGTCTACGCTGGCATCCGCCACTACTCCATTGGCGGCGGCAAGATCCTGAGCCACGCTGGCCATATCCCCCAGCTGAATCGTTCCGTCTTTGATACCGATGCTGTTGAAATCCAAGGCCTGTGCCGCCTTGGCAAGCTTCGGCAATGCGTTGTTCGACACGTCTTCCAAAATGTGCACCATGTCTCGCGCGGCCTTCACGTCAGAACCGTAATAGGGCACCAATGTGGCCAGTTTCCATACCGGCTGCTTGGTCTGCACATACGTAGCGTCGATATGCTGGGAGAATGCTTCAATGCTGGCTTGCGCTTTGTCGGTGTCGCCGGCTTGAACTTGTGATTGGATGCGGCTTGCGGCCTGAATCGCTGCTTCCACTTCATTTTTCGCTTTGAGCGCGGAAAGGCCAAGCCACGCCGCGAGCGCGGCAATAATCAACAGCAGTGCGCCGATTACAATCAGCACCATCCGAATGCGCTTTTTGCGCTTGATCCGCCTGATATGTTCATGGCTCATACGCCGGCGGTGCTTACGCCGTTCCGCCGCTCGGGCGTCTTCAGCAAGTACCTCAGGGTCAACATACGGCTGTATCACTTGGCGATCATCCGCGTTTTCCGACCGCTCGGAGGGTGCCGGCGGCTGAGGTATTTCTGGTATGTTCGAATCAGTCATAGATATATCGACTTATCTTTCTGTAATCACGTTCAAGGGCGGTGCGGCAAGGGCGCGGCAAAACTGTGACAGCGAAACGGGAAGGAATCAGTACGCTCCCTTATGGCTCAGCACTGCACCCACCGTGCGGAACAGCAGCACAATGTCTCCCATAATCGACCAGTTCTGCACGTAAGCCACATCAAGGGCCTCGCTTTCCTCGGCGGACAGATCGGAGCGGCCGGACACCTGCCACGGACCGGTGATGCCGGGCTTGACCAGCATGCGGGTGGCGTACAGACGGTTGTAACGGGCATATTCCTCAGGCAGCGGCGGGCGCGGCCCCACTACGGACATATCCCCCATCCACACGTTGAGGAACTGGGGCAACTCGTCAATGGAGAAGCGGCGAATGAAGTGCCCCACCTTGGTGATGCGTGGGTCGTTCTTCATCTTGAAGATGAAGCGGTCGGTCTGGCCGGTTTCTTTTGCGAGCTCCTTCTTGAGCGCGTCGGCGTTCACTACCATCGAGCGGAACTTGTACATCTGGAACGGCTTGCCGCGCAGGCCCATACGGGTCTGCTTGTAGAACACCGGTCCACCGTCCGTGCCTTTGATGGCGATCGCCACCGGGATGGTGATAATCAGCGAACAGATGATCGCCAGTGAAGAAATCACCAAATCAAACAAGCGTTTGGTCAAACGGCGGGCTGGCGTGTATTGCGCAAGACGTTGCGTGATAATCGTGGTGCCTTGGATAGATCGAACCTGAATCTCATGGTTAGAAGTGTCAGCGGCGGAAGCCAGCATGGCAATCTCCAGACCGAACGATTCCATGCGCACGGAGAAGATATCGTAATTATCCGAATAGCGACGCAGCTCGTCAGCCACCATAACGGTCTGCGCGTTCATGTCAATAATCTGTTCAGCAAGATTATGATCGCTGTACTCGAGTACGGGCAGCTGGCAGCCCCCGTTCTTTTGCATCTCCTCACGGAGTGTCTCATGGTCGGTGCTCTGTTCAATCAATCCGGTATCGGGATTGAGATGAATCGGGCATACTGCCACCGGGCGGTAGTTGAGTTGCCGACGCTGACCGAGGAATTGTAGCGTACGACCAATGCCGTGCGGGGAACCGATGATCACCGTGCCATAAGCGTAGGCGCCCTTGCGACGACTACGCGTAATGAATGCACGGCTGACAATGCGTTCCACCATGGTGAGCAACCATCCGGCAATCACCACCAAGCAGAGCGACGTGAGGGTCAGACCCAGATTGAAGAAGTAGTTGAACGCGCACTGCACCACCCAGCACACGACCATGCCTTTGACCAGCATCACATTGAGCTGGTAACCGTCACCCATAACATGGCGGTGATAAATGCCGGCAACATAGAGCGACCACACCCAGAAGCAGGCCACAATAATAAGGTAAACGGTGGAGTCAATCGTGAAATTGAATCTGCTCGAATAGAGCGGCGTTGCCTCATGGCGCAGATTGAGCACCGTAGCTCCGGCGATGATGTACATGGCGGCGTCGATAAGCATGAGGGCGAGATTGACGAAGAATCGCCAGTACAGCACGTGGCTGAGCTGCTTTTGGCGGATATCTCTGAGCTGAGCGGTGGTTCGGTCACCGCTATTGGCCTGTCTGCTGCGTGTAGACGGCTGACCGTTACTGCTCAGAGATGACATCTCAAACACCAATTCTTCCTTTTCAACCGTATACCTCAGGTCTCGCGGCTCTCACTTCTCTGGATTCCCCTGTGTACGGGTGTATACGGGGTTACCCCTTCAACATGGTACAGACATCACACCCCTAACCGCTAGGGGGGGGGGTGTTGGAAAACCAACATAGCGAACGTGATCGGATAGTAACTACGTTCATTTTGACGTCTCGAATAACGGGACTAATTTGCTCTGCAACCGGGCGGCCAGTCATCTCGGCATTGCATCTCGACGGACTACCCCTGGGTGTAGCGTGTTGGGGTTGCTTTGAGAAACTGCCTGATGCGTTGTTGCGGTCGATCAGCGAGAGTGGAGTATGCACGTGAGTGGAATGAACGGAGCTCGGGGAATCAAAAATCGTCGCGGCGAACTGCAGCGGGTGCTGAGCCGCGAGGAATCATATGTAGACGGCAAACTCAGCCGGGCGGCGTTCATCTCCATCGCGATATTGACCTTCATTACCTTCGTGGGCAACTTCACGCAGTTGCAGCTGAGTTCCGCGCTGCCGATTATCGTTTCCGAATTCCACATCTCCGTAACCACCGGGCAGTGGCTCACCTCCGTGTTCCAGCTGGTCATGGGCGTGATGGTGCCGCTGACCGCGTTTCTGACCCGACGCTTCTCCACCCGCCAGATCGTCATCTGCTCGATGGCGGTGTTCACAATCGGCTCCGTGCTGGCATGGTTGGGGCCAAACTTCGTATGGGTGTTGGTCGGGCGCGTGCTCGAAGCTGCCGGCACAGGCGTGATGTGGCCGGTGCTGCAAATCACCGTGTTCTCCATCTACCCGCTGTCCCGACGCGGCTTTGCTATGGGCACCGTGGGCATGGCCATGAGCGTGGCTCCGGCAATCGGCCCCACCTTGGGCGGCTGGCAGACCGATGCCAACGGCTGGCGCTCGATCTTCCTGACCATGACCATCATTGGCGTAATCTCGCTGCTGGCGGCCATGTTCGGACTGCATAATTTCGGTTCACACGACCCTTCGGCCCGCGCGGACTTCTTCTCGGCATGCCTGTCGGTGATCGGCTTTGGCGGGCTTATGTTCGGCTTCACCAATTCGGAGACCTATGGATTCGCGGCACCGGTCACGTGGGGGCCGATGGTTGTGGGACTGGTCGGCATTGTCTGGTTCGTGCTGCGTAACCTGCGCGCTGGCAAGCGGTATCGCGAGGCCGTAGCCAAGGACGAGTCGGCACTCCCCCAGCCGCCGCTGCTGGATCTTGAAGTACTGAAGAATCGGTCCTTTACCGTCGGCACCATCACGGCATCTCTGGCGTTCTTTGCATTCAGTTCGATTCTGGTCATCATGCCGCTCTACATCCAGACTGACCGCGGCTATTCGGCCACGATGAGCGGTCTGATCATGCTGCCGGGCGCTATCGGCCAGTGCGTCTCCCAGTTCTTCGGCGGCCGCGCGATGGATCGGTTCGGCGCGCGCCCGGTGGCTTTGTTCGGTTCGATTGTGTTGACCCTTGGCACCTTGGGCATGTCGCTGGTGGCGATGGATACGTGGATCTGGTGGGTATCGATCTGCCAGTTCATCCGTCAGATCGGCATGGGTTTCCTGCTGATGCCGATTACCACGTGGTCCCTGAATTGCCTGAACGGGCCGAGCGAAGTGTCCGCCGGATCATCGGTGACGAATACCGCGCGTCAGATTGCGGGCGCTGTGGGCGCACCCGTGTTGGTGATTCTGATGGAAACGTTTGCCGCTTTGCATAAGCAGGGCGGCGCCTCCGCCGTCGCCGCTTCGATTTTCGGCATTCAATGGGCGCTGCGAATCTCCGCAATAATCTGTCTGGCAATGGTGTTGATGGTGTTCTTCGGCGTCAAGGGCGACGGTGCCGGTCGCACGCGAGACATTATTTCCTTGCGCGCGCTGCGCGAACGGCGTGCGCGGCGTATGGCTGCGAACTGACGGCAGATCCAACCATTCTCAACATAATAAGAAGCCCCGGTTTCCAACACCGGGGCTTCTTATTATGTTGTGCTATCGCAGGATTTCAGCTGGAGTCTATTACGCCCTGCCCATCAGCGTCAGGACAATCAGCAGCACGTTGAGCGCCACAATCAGTGCCACGACGATCATGAAAATCACGTGCTTGACGGTTCCATCAGCCCACTTGCCCATGAGTTCCTTGTCATGCGTGTATCGCATCAGCGGAATCACGGCGAACGGGATGCCGATGGAAAGCACCACCTGGCCGATGACCAGCGCCTGAGTCGGGTCCTTGGCGAACCACAGCACAATCAGTGCCGGCACCAGCGTGACCACGCGGCAGGCCCACATCGGGGCGTTGACGTGCAGCAGACCGTGCATGATTTCCGAGCCGGCGTACGTGCCGACCGATGTGGAGCTCAGCGACGAAGCCAGCAGGCCGATGGAAAAGATCGTGCCGATCACCGGGCCGAGCACCTGCGTGATCGCCCGCTGTGCGCCGTCGATGGAGTCCGTGCCAGACATGCCATGCAGCGAGTTGGCGGCGAGCACCAGCATCGCCAGATTCACGGTGCCGGCCAGCAACAGCGCCCAGGCCACATCGATTTTCGAGCCTCTCAGCTGCGTTTTGATCGACGGCTTTTCGCCGCCTGCGTAATGGTCGTTCACCAGCGTGGAGTGCAGGTAGATGGCGTGCGGCATCACGGTGGCGCCCAGAATCGAGGCGGCCATCAACACCGAGTCGGCGCCTTGGAAGCGTGGAATCATGCCTTTGACCACTTCGCCGGGGTTCGGCGGGGCTACGAACAGACCCGCGATGAAGCCGAATGTGATAATCAGCAGCATCACGATGATGATGCGCTCGAACGTGGTTTGCGTCTTGCCACCTTGGAACCACAGCATCACCGTGGAGATTGTGCCAATCACCAAACCGCTGGTGAACAGCGGCAATCCGAACAGCAGGTTCAGGGCGATGGCACCGCCGATCACCTCGGCCAGATCGGTGGCGATGGCGATGACCTCGGCCTGCATGAAGAACATGAAGCGGCCAGCATCGCTCATACGCTCACCCAGCAGTTCCGGCAGGGATTTGTTGGTCACGATGCCGAGTTTTGCGGACTGATACTGGATGAGCACGCTCATGGCGTTGGCGAGCACCAGCACCCACACCAACAGGTAGCCGTATCGCGCGCCGGAGGTGATGTTGGCCGCCACGTTGCCAGGATCGACGTAGGCCACGGCCGCCACGAACGCGGGGCCGAGGATGCTGGCCAGCGCATGGTCATGCGGCTTTTTCTTGCCGTTTGCCACGGTTCCAGCTCCGGCTCCGACTCCGGCAAGCTGGCGTTCCTTCTCGATTTCCGGTGTTTCCTGTTCGATGTCTGCCACGGCGTTCGTCATAGTGGTTGCCGCAGTGGCATCTGCTGCGGTGTGTGTTACTGCCATATCGTCTGTTCCTATTCCCTTCTCCCTTCATACCGGGCTCAGTTATAGCGCGGGCATGTTTCTCACGTCAACAGACGGACAATCTGCGGACGATTGATGGATGACTGGCGGACTGGCAGCTGGCATTCCCCGCCATCTCGCTCATGAAATGTGACAAACCGCCGAAAACTCGCTCATGAAATGAGGAAATTACTAGAAAACTCGCTCATGAAATGTGCCAGACGGCAGAAAACTCGCTCATGAAAGTGTAAAATCATTGCTATAGCAGTAATTCGGAAAGGGGCTCCTCATGTATCTCAAACGCAAAGCCGATGCCTATCTCAATGCATGGAAATCCGACCCGAATCGCTCCCCGCTAATCATCAAGGGCCCTCGTCAAGTAGGCAAGACAGAGACTATCGATTACTTTGCCGCACACAACTACCGTTCGGTAGTGGAAATCAACTTCGTTGAGGAACCGAAATATCGCGCAATCACTGCGGACGGTTATGGCGCGGATACCATCGTCCGCAATATTTCCCTGATCGACCCAGCTAAAAAGTTCATTCCGGGCGATACGCTCATCTTTTTCGACGAAATCCAGGCCCATCCTGATATCGTCACTGCACTGAAGTTCTTTAAAATCGACGGCAAATATGATGTGATTTGCAGCGGTTCAATGCTGGGCATCAGCTATAAGCAAATCGAAAGCAATAGCGTGGGATATAAGACCGACTACGAAATGCGATCGTTGGACTTCGAGGAATTTCTGTGGGCTCGCGGATACGATGAGGCCGTCATCGAAAGCATGTTCACCCACCTGTGTGATGCTACGCCATTCTCTGAAGTGGAAATGAACGTCTTCTCCACGGCATTTATGGATTACTGCGTGCTTGGCGGCATGCCTGCGGTTGTCGCCTCCCATATACGCACTGGCACGTTCGAGGGAACACTGCAATTGCAGCGCCAGCTTATTTTGGACTACCAGGAGGATATCCGCAAATACGCGCAAGGACTCGATCAGGCACGAATTCTCAACGTGTTCAACCATATTCCCGTGCAACTCGCCAAGGAAAACAAGAAGTTCCAAATCAGCAAGGTTGCCAGCGGAGCGCGTTTCAAAGACTATCGAGGATGCGTGGAATGGCTTGAAACCTCGGGAATGGTGAATATCTGCCGATGTATGTCCTATCCTGAACTGCCGTTGAAAGGCAATTATGACGAAAACAAGTTCAAGATATATTTCGGCGATACCGGTCTGTTCGTAGCGATGCTTGACGACGAGGCCAGTGATGATCTGCGGGCCAATCGTAATCTTGGTGTCTATAAGGGTGCTATGTACGAGAGCATCGTCTCTGAAGCGCTACGGAAATCCGGCTATGACCTGTACTACTACAAAAAAGAGGATTCCACACTGGAACAGGATTTCTTCGTCCGCACGCGCGAATGGCTGGTGCCGGTGGAGGTGAAATCGAAAAAAGGCACCGCCAAATCCATGCGGACGCTAATCGCTTCGGATTCTTATCCGGAAATTCAGTTCGGCGTGAAACTATCCGCCGGCAATATCGGTAGTAGCGAACACGTGTTCACCGCACCATACTTCACCACATTTTTGCTCCGACGGCTCCTGCGCGCTTATGACGAGGGGCAGGCACCTATGCTCAACAATCCTGAGCGGTAGCCCCTATTCGTCTGCGGGCACGGCCTGGCCCGGGCAGGTGTGGAGGACGGCGAGCATGGCGTCCTTTTCTTGGGAGGTGACGGTGAGCTGGTACTTGTCTTTGACGCCAATCTGGCGGGCCACGTAGTCGCAACGGTAGTCGGCGTTGGTGGGTAGCCAGTAGGCGGCGGAAGCCGACCCCTTCTCCTGATTGGCCGGGCCGTCGACGGCCAGCAGGTTGTAGGGGTCATTGCCGAATTCATGGCGTTTGGCAGTGGACCAGTCGCGCGCACCGGATTGCCAAGCGTTTTCAAGGGCCACCACATGGTCGATCTGCACTTTGGCGCTGGTGGCGCGGCCACGTACAAAATGGATGGTCTGAGCGGTGTACGGATCGGCCAGTGTGCCGGACTCGACCACACAGGAACCGGCGTATTTGTAGGTGATGTCCGTGAGATCACGGGCGAGCACGTCGTCGCGTACGTCGCAGCCATTGCCGTCGACGTCGGTGGTGCGGAAACCGAAGGAATCGCGGTCGTAGCCGGAGGAGCTTTGGTTGTCGTCTACGGCGAGCGCGTTCAAAGTGTCGGCGGCTGAACCGGTGGCAGTGTAGCCACCGGTGATTTTGGCCGCGTCGGAGCTGACCTGCGGCAGTAACAGGCCGATGGTCACGCCGATTGCTACGGCGAGAACGATGAGAATCAGCACGCGCTCCAGCGGTCCAGAGGCGTTGAAACGACGGCGGAAGTGGGCGTTACGACGTGCCATCAATCACGCATAGGTGAAGGTGAGGGGGTCGTGGCCGGCGCGGGTGGGGCCGTCGAGGGCGTCGATGGCAGCGTGTTCATCGGCGGTCAGGGCGAAGCCGAACAGGTTGAGATTCTCCTTCTGGCGGTCGGCATGCACGGACTTGGGGATGATGATCGTGCCGTTTTCGATGTGCCAGCGCAGAATCACCTGGGCCGGGCTGACCTCATGGGCGGCGGCGATCTTCTCGATGGTGCCGTCGCCGGCGTTGAGGTCGGCGCCACGCGCCATCGGCGAGTAGGCCTCCACGGCGATGCCGTGCTCCTTGCAGAACGCCACCACTTCGCGCTGCTGCCACGTGGGGTGCAGCTCAATCTGATTGACGGCCGGCCATGCGCCGGTCTCCTCGTGCAGACGCTTCAGATCGGCGGGCATGAAGTTGCATACGCCGAGCGTGCGGGCCATGCCTTCGTCGCGCAGCTTGACGAACGCCTTCCAGGTGTCGGTGCTGCGCCAGTCGAACGGCGTGGGCCAATGGATCATGTACATGTCCACGTAATCGAGCTGGAGGAGTTCCAGCGAGTTGTCGAAAGCTTTGAGCGCGGAATCGTAGCCCTGCTGGGAGTCGCGCAGCTTGGTGGTGACCCACAGGGTCTCACGCTTGGCACCGGTGTTGTAGCCGGAGGCGGCGAGCGCGCGGCCCACGCCGGCCTCGTTGTTGTAGCCGGCCGCACCATCGATATGGCGGTAGCCGGCTTCCAACGCGGATTCGACGACGGGGACCACGCCCTCGTCGTCGATACGTAGCACGCCGAGACCGACTTGCGGAATGGAATGACCGTCTTTCAAGGCGATGTCCGGCACGTTGGCGGGGTTGATGTGTCCGTTGGTCATGATGTGCGATGCTCCTTTATTGCTGCGACTACACGCCACTGTACACGGTTATGTGGGTGATGTGCGGCCGGTGTGCAGGGAGCGTGCGGGTAAACGGCATGATTATGACCGGCCTTCCATGTGGGAAAGCCGGTCATAATCATGACAACATCACGCTCTACTCCTGCGACCGGGGCCTCGTCCCATTGTTCCCGGACGCGAATTTGCCTCCAACCACAATGATGCCCAGCGCCATTGCGGAGCCCCTCTTCCCCTCCTCTGGGCACGAATTTGTCCCGGTGAAAACGTCAATCGATTGACGTTTCTACCGGGACAGAAATCGTTGTCCCGGTACGCAATTTCGGCCCATTTTTGAGAACCGGGACAAACCAATTTTCAAAGTCCACATACCCCGACAAGCAGAATCGGCGGAATACCGTCAATCCCGAGATCGACATGTTGTCCCGGTTCGCACATAAAACGATTGACGCTCGTATCGGGGCAACGAGAATTGTCCCGGTACGCGAAAAACGCCCGTTTTTTCAAACCGGGACAATGATTTCTGTCCCGGTATTAACATCAATCGATTGATGCGCGAACCGGGACAGAATCGCATCGCTACGCCGAGACAGCCGCATCTGGCAGACGACAGCCGACAGCCAGCAACTGGCAACCGCATCATAATGCCGAGTCAGTCCTTATCAGGAGCGCTTACGACGCAAAGCAAACGAGACCCCGCCGGCTGCACCGAGAACGACGACCGCAAGACCCACGGCAGTCACCGCGCTACCGGTCTTGCTCAGCACGCCAGTAGCCTTGTTGCCATTCGCACCGTTGGTCTTATCGCCATCGCCATCGTTGTCGCCGATATTGTTCACGGCCTCGGCGACCATGCGAATCTCATCGGCCTGGCCTTGCGGGCTGATGTCGTATTTCTTGAGGTTATCGGCGGTTACTTTACTGGGTACTGTGTTGGAATCGTCGTCGCCATCATCCAAGGTGTATGCCCACGACGTTTCCGCCATGGAACACCGGCAACAACGTGCTCGCGTGGCATGGCGTGTACTGGCGACAGTCACCACGGCGACCCCGCCATGGAACGTGGCACAACCATGCGGGGGACGCTCTATGTGCATTCAGTCATGCTGCCGATGCTCTTTAACTTGCATATCCACGGGGGCGGCACGAGGCAATTCGGCCGCCTTTACCCGTACATCCATGGGGCGGCGAAAATCCCATGGGGCGGTAACTTGCCCATGGGGCGGTCGGTAAAATTTTACCTTCCGCAGAATAAAGCCATTTTCAGCCACCGCTCCATGAGGAATTCACCGCCCCATGGGCCAATCACCACCCCATGAAACAGCTCATTCGCACAGCAACACTATTTGCCGAGCAACACCCGCTTGGCGAGTTCGGGACCGTATTCCGCCAATGCGGAATCTTCCGACGCGATGCTGGCGTGGCCACCATTATGCTCACCATTGTCACCGACACCAACACCAACGCCAACACCATCGTCGTTACCACCACCATCGCCAGCCGTCGCAAGATTCTCAGTGAGCTTGGCGACCAGACGCGCATGGGCCTTTTCGTCGATCTTCACGAAAATCGCGAACACAATCAGGCCAAGCACAATGCACACCAGCGGAATCATGAAGGCGAAGGTCTTGAAGATGGTGATGTCCTTGGCCGTCATGTCGGCGGCGGTGGCGGAACCGATCATGCCGGCGGCCACGGCCACGAAGCCGACGAAGCCGTTGGAGAATGCGCCGGCGATCTTGTCGAGCATCGGACGCACGGACAGCGTCACGGCTTCGTTGCGTTTGCCTGTTTTCAGCTGGCCGTATTCAATGGAGTCCTCAAGGCACACGATCACGGTCATCTGAATCTGGGTCTGCGGCAGGTAGAACAGCACTAGTGCCACCAGCAGCAGCGGTATATTCGTGGAGGCGACAATCAGCAGCAGGTAGGCCACGACCATCACGGACATGCCGATGAGGAACAGATAACGGCGGGGCACCCACCTAGTGATGACCGGGAACAGTACCGACATAATCAGACCGCACGCAATAGGGATGACGCCGGTGACCGGGAAAAGGTCCATGCGACCAATCACGTATTTGAACAGGTAGACCATCACGCCACCGGTGGCCACGTTGGCGACGGCGTAGAACACATAAGACAAAGCGGTCCACATGAGCTGGTCGTTGTGAATCAGGGCGCGGAACGCTTCAATCGGGTTACCGTTCTCCTGGGCCTTGGTGCGCAGCGTGCTCTGTTTTTCCTTGACACCGAACACTACACTCAGAGCCGTGAGAGCGCCGAGCAGGGCCACGATGATGATGAACGCGGTCCAACCATTCTGGTTCTGCTGGCCGGCATCGAAGCTGAAGAAGGTGACGATGGGCATCACGGCGATAGTCAGACCGTTGTACCCGAGCGATCCGGTGAAGGTGCCGGCTGCGGTGTAGATGCCGCGCTGATGGGAGTCGGAAGAGATGGAGGGGATCATTCCCCAGTAGGAGATATCGCGCAGGGAGTAGAACACATCGAGCACCACGAACACCACCACGAACAGGACGATGAACAGCGTGGTGTTGACGTTGACCAAGCCGAACAGGCCAGTGTAGACCATGACGATCAGCACGGCGGACACCAGACCGCCGATGAGCTGCCAAGGGCGGAATCGCCCGAGTTTGGTGGTGGTGTTATCCACCAGGTTGCCCAGCAGCGGGTCCACGAAGATTTCCGCGATACGAATGATCACGATCAGCGAGGTGATGATGCCGATGAGCTTGCCCGCCACGGCCTTGTCCACTCCGGAGAACAGCGAGTTGGTCACATAGACCACGAAGTAGGTGCTTAGCGCGTTGTAGAACGCCGACTGGCCGAAGTTGCCGAGCGCGTAGGCCACAAGTCGCGCGGGAGCAATGGCCTCTTTCTCATCATGATGGGATTGCGTAGACGATTCAGTTGATGCCGTCATCAGATACATTCCTCCAGATTCCATGTACGCATATCAGCGATGTTGCGGCAATTCACACATCGCGCGTGCAATACACCGGTAAACCAAAAAATAATATACACCAGATCGTAGAGAAAACACACATAAAGTTGCTACTTAAGCACAGAAATTAACAAAAAGTCACTAAACGATTGAACGGCGTCTCTTATCGTGGGGGGGGGAGAGATGCACGAACTCGGAGCGGAGTGAACGGCTACCTCCGATGACACATGGGGCCACTCAAACGAGTGACAATTACGAGTTACGACGGGAGATGACAATGTTCCGCAAGGCTCCCCTCAGTCACCTTCGGTGACAGCTCCCCCCAGGGAGGGGAGCCAGATTAGCGTCAGCGTGTGGAGGCGCGGGCGATGACTTGGGATTCGGTGGTGAGCAGTTCGGGTTTGGTGATGCTGCCGTCGATGCGTCCGAGGATGCGATTCACTGCCGTGGGAGCTGTCCAGTCAAGGCGGGAATCCATGGTGGTCAGCGGAATCTGCAGGTAGGGGGCTTCCTCGTTGTTGTCGAAGCCGATGACCTGCACCTGCGCGGGCACCTCATAACCAGCGGTGCGCAGAGCGGTCAATGCGCCGATGGCCAACTGATCGTTCAGTGCGATCACACCGTCGAATGGCACGCCGGAATCAATCAGTCGCTGAGTCACGCGAGCGCCAGCGCCGATGGTCCAATCCTGATCGGTGTTGCCAATCAGATGAGGATCCAGCTCAAGCCCACGGCGGCGCGTTTCTTCAATGACACCACGCAAACGCAGTTGTGCGTTGCCTTCCACAGCCTGCAACAAAGCGGCCGCGTTATAGTCGTCTCGTGCGCCCACTACAGCGAGGCGAGAAGAACCTCGATCGTATAGGTAGCCTGCCGCTGTTGCTGCGGCGGCAACATCGTCCGGAGTCACGTGGTCGGCAACACCCCATGTGGTTCGGGCACCGACAATAACCAGCGGGAAATCGACCTTCAGGTCTTCGGGCGAAATATCCTCCACCTCGCTCATGGAGAGAATCATGCCGTCTGACACGGTGGAGTTGAAGTTCTTGAGCAGGTCACGCGCTCCTTTGGCCGAGCCCTCTGCATACGTGGTGACGTATACGGAGTAGTCGCGCTGACGGGCGGCCTCGATGGTGCGGTTGGCTAACTCGGCCAGATATGGCGGAATCAGCGAAGGCACGGCAAGGGTGATGAAACCGGTGTGATCGCGGTTGAGGTTGCGGGCGGCCACGTTGACTCGGTAGCCGAGGTCCTTAATGACTGTTTCAACCTTTGTACGGGTTTCATCGGTCATACGCCCGGAGCCATTGATCACGTTCGACGCAGTTTTGAGCGATACACCGGCGGCCTGAGCGACATCGCGTAGCGTCACTCGACGCTTGGCTGTTTTCTCGTCGCTCATGCCACACTCCTCTATCCGGACAACATTGCCATTCTAGCGCGGTTTAGCAGGACGTTTTAGCGATAAGAATGGCGTTGCGGTTCAGCGTATATCCAACGGCGTCAGTCTCGCAACGGTGGGCGATGATGGGATCACCTTCCACACCGTTGACGGCAACGGGCTGCTTCGAACGGTTCAGATAGAAATCGAAGCGGATGGTACCGTCTGAGGATTGGCGGATGGTGTGCAGGATGCGGGGGTCATGAGTCGTGGCTGCTGCGGTCGTAGTTGCGGCGTTGATCTCTCCCCCACCCGGCCTTTGGTCGGGAGCCCTTTCGTCGGAGGGGGCTGTTGTGTTGAGTTCCTTGAGCAAGTGGGTGATGTCGTGGCGGCCAAGATCGCAGCCCACGTAGATGGCGGCGCCTTGGCCGTGGGGGTGACTGGTGATGGCGGGGACGCCGTCGAGCTCCCAGTCAGCAGCGGCTGTACCCACGTACGTGGCAAGCACGCGAGTGTCTGGAGCGACCGAGGTCACGTCATTCTGCCACAGACGTGTCGTGAGTCCATTCGACAAACCGATTTCGGCCGGTTCGTCTTCGGCTTCTTCTCCGAGGATGTTGAATTCTTCGGAGCGGATGCCGAGCATGTCGCGCAGAAGTCCGTTGCCGGCGCCGGGGTATCCGCCGAGACCGATGTGGAAGTGTTCGTCGATCAGGCCGGTGGCATAGCCGACGATGACCGTACCGCCGTTTTCGGCGAAGTCCGCGATGCGACGGGTATCCTCGTCGGACAGGGCGATCACGGTGGGCAGCACGATAGTCTGGTAGCCGCTCCAATCGTAGGCGAGCGGGACCACGTCCGCGCGCGCTCCGGCATCGAGATATCCGCGATACCAGTCGCGTACGTCATGCCAGTGATTGAGTTTCATGCTGGGCAGGGTCTCGGAGCGAGTGGCCCATTCGGATTCCGCACTAAACAGAATCGCCGTGTCCGCGCGCTTCAGTTCCGTGTCTTGCACACCCGCGTCGGACAGCGTCTTCAGCGCGGCGCCGAGTTCGCACACTCCTCGAAACAGTTTCGTATCGGAGCCCGCGTGGGGCACCATCGCGGAGTGGAACGCCTCGGCACCCGATGCGGATTGTCTCCATTGGAAGAAGTTGATGGCGTCGGCACCCATGGCCACGTGGGCCAAGGAGTCGCGCATGAGCTCGCCGGCGCGCTTGCGCGTGTTAAGCGGCTTCCATTGGACGGCGGAGGTGGAGTGCTCCATCACGTACCACGGCTTGCCGAGCGCGAGCGAGTCCATGAGCGCGTCCGAGCAGGCGAGTTCGTCCAGATGGGATTCGCCCTCATGGAAGTAGTGATCGTTGGACACGAAGTCCACTTCGTTTGCCCATTGCGCGTAGTCCATGGTGCATTGGTCGGTGGAGACCATGAAGTTCGTGGTGAACGGCTTGCCGGGGCAGATTTCTTCGATGGCGTCGCGTTCGGCCTTGTAGAAGTCGAGCAGCATGTCGTTGCCGAACCGCTCGTAATCCAACTGCTGGGGCGGGTTGACCATGCTGTCGCCGCCCATGTGGCGAGGCAGCAACACCTCGTCGAAGCTGTTCACGTGCTGGGACCAGAAGGCCGTGCCCCACGCTTCGTTCAACGCGTCGACGGTCCCGTATTTGGCCTCGCACCACGTGCGGAACGCGGCCAAGGCGTTGTCGGAGTAGTCGTAGCGGTTGTTCCAGCCGTATTCGTTGCCCATGTGCCAGGCCGTCACGTATGGATTGTCCTTGTAGTGTTCGGCAAGTTTGCGGCACAGGCGCAGCGCGTATTCCTTGAGCACCGGGCTTGTGGGCTGCCACGACTGGCGTGAGCCCGCATTGACCACATGGCCGTACCGATCGATTGGCAGCACCTCAGGATGACGCTCGTACAGCCACAACGGGGCCGTGGCAGTGGCCGATGCCAGGTCCACGGCGATGCTCGCCGCGCCGAGCTTGTCGATCACGTGGTCAAGCCACTCGAACGTGAACTCGCCCTCGCGCGGTTCGATCTTGTCCCAGCTGAAGATGGCGAGGGCCACGGTGTTGACGCCGGCTTGGACCATCAGGCGAATGTCCTCGTCCAGTGTCTCCTCGGGCCACTGGTCCGGATTGTAGTCGCCGCCGAACGCGATGCCACGACCGGATTCAGTCAGCAGGGACGGCCACCTGAACGTTCTACGAGTAGTCATATCAATCAAGTCCTTTATTGTACCGGCTCATGGCCGATGCTATGTTGCTGGCGGCGGCCGTTGCTGCGATGACCTTCTTGGTGTTGCGCATGTTATCTCCTCCTGAGCCGTTGGGATTGGTCGTGGCTTCGGGACTTTGGACTTACCTTGGGCCTGGGTTCCTCGCCTGCGATATGCTCCGCTGACGGTCTTTTTTGGGGTGTTTTCTTTGGTACACCCGTGTACCAATATCTATGATGATACACCCGTGTACCAATTTGTCAAAATCAAGCGACACGCCTGATTTCCCGCCAAAACTCGCCACCTCGGGCACACAGAAGAATCTTCAGCCTCCGACATCCACAATTCCGAGAGCGTTCACATTCGTGGATGTCCAGCGCCAGACGGAGCCAGTTCGGCTAGTATGAATAGGCACCACCATAGCTGTATTGAGAGGAAGAGCACATGGCGGGACTGTTTCGGACTGCTTCCAAGCAGCCCAATCCTTTAGGAACAGCCATACGCACCCGCGGATCAGGAAAATATACATTCGGACTGGCTTTGAGTGCGGGTCTTGCCGGATTACTGTACGGCTACGACACCGTCTCCATCTCCGGTGCCATCGAATTCCTGCGCGCCAGATACGGGCTCAGTACTCTCATGGAGGGCCTCGTCGTTTCCTCCATCATGCTCGGTGCCGTCATCGGAGCGGCCACCGCCGGATTCCTTTCCGACCGATTCGGCAGGAAACGTATCCTTATTATCGGCGGCGCGTTCTTCCTCGTTGCGGCTGTATGGAGTGCGCTGACGATAGGTCCCATAGCGCTTATCGTGGCGCGCGTGGCCGGCGGCTACGGCATCGGCCTGACCGCCGCGCTGGCCGTCACATACATCACCGAATCGGCTCCGGCCAACATCCGTGGTCTGCTCGCCTTCTCTTATCAGCTGCTTGCGGTTTGCGGTATCTTCCTGACCAACGTCATCAACTACATCATCGCCTCCCACGGATCAAACGACTGGGATATCGCCACTGGATGGCGCTGGATGCTGGGATTAGGCGCGATTCCGGCCGCCACCTTCCTGCTGGCTATGCGGAGGGCACCGGAAAGCCCACGATTCCTCATTCAGATAGGCAGAACCGATGAAGGTTTCGCGGTGCTCGAGCACATCCTCGGCACCGAACGCGCACGCCTGCGCACCGATGACATCCAAGCCTCGGTCAAACTGGAAACCGAGATGTCGCACGAATTCCATGATTTGTTCCGTCCAGGCCTGCGACGGGCACTCGTCATCGGCATCTTTCTCGCCGTGTTCAACCAGTTCATCGGCATGAACGCCATTTCCTACTATGGGCCGGTGATGTTCTCGGATCTCGGGTTCGCCGGGGACACTCAGTTCCTCGCGGCCGCCAGCGTAGGCGGCATGGAGCTGGTGGCCACCGTGGTAGGCATGTACCTGATCGACACGTTCGGCCGTAAACGTCTTATGGAAATAGGCACCGGCATGATGTGCGTGTTCGCGCTATGCATTTCGGGCTCGTATTTCATGGGCAATTCGCTGCTGACGCTTATATTCGTCATGGCGTTCACCATATCGTTCGCCTTTTCGATGGGACCGATTCCCTGGATTGTGATTCCCGAGCTCTTCCCCACGTATCTGCGCGGTCGCGCCACCGGATTGTGTGTGATGTGTCTGCTGTTCGCCAACTGGATCATCGCACAATTCACGCCGATGATGATCGATGGATTGGGCGGCGGCATATCGTTCGCGATTTTCGCGGTTCTGGATCTGATTTGCCTGTTCGGCATCGTGGCGTTGGTGCCGGAGACAATGGGACGCACGCTGGAGGAAATCGAGCATCTATGGCAGCCGAAAACCGATTTGGCCTACGCAAAATACGCGCTGAGCACGGCTGATGCGAATATCCGCCACGCGGAAGCCACGCTGCGTCGTATTGAAAACGAACGTCAGCAGGCATTGGGCATTATGGATGCGGCTGAGCGGGCTCGCGCTGCGGCACAGCAGAAGATTTTCGCCATAGAGACCGCCAAAAGGGTCGAGGCAGAACGGCTGGAGGCGCAGCGCGCTGCCGAGGAAGCCGCCAAGGCAGCGGCGAATATGGCTGCAGAAGAAGACACGGCAGCGACCGTCTCGGAAGTTACGACGGATGAGAACGTGCCGTCGCTTATGCGGCGTACGAGGGGCGCTGTTCTGGTTGGTAAGTCATCCAGTAGACGGCACGACGGTGAGTATACGGACGGCTCTGCGAACGGCCCTGCGGATGGCTCTGTGGATGGCTCCGTGACTGACTCTGCGGATGGTGCGATGCTGGACGGCGCGGCGGCCGAGGCAGCGGCCAGCGCAGCAGTCGCGGCCTTGGCCGATTCACTGCCCGACGATCCATTCACGCTGGCGAATCGGCCGACTACGCGCAGTGGTGCGGATGATACAGATAGCGTTGATGCCGCAGATGCCGTTGATTCCGCGAATGACGCGAATCGAAACCGCAAGCAGACAAATGCCGTGCAGCCGGCACATATGGCCTCTATTGAGCACGCGCACAGTGCCGATACGCCTCGCGGAGTGTTGTTGCCCAGTGCCGACGAGGATTCCTACAGCGAGCATTCCTTCGCCGAGACGGATGACGACCGCGAGGCTCAGGCCATCGACGCGGCCCTCGACTCTCTGGATGCCCTTATCAGAGGCTGATATATAAGGAAATCCTGTATTGCAGAGTATTGCGGCCTGTGACTGTGCGACTTTACAGATTCAGCACCGCATCGGCAACGCGCATGGCGGATTCACGGTGAGAGACCAGCACCACAGCCACGTCTTGCCCCTTATCCGCATTCTGCTCGCTCTTGGACAGCTCATGAATGGAACGCAGAATGATGGCTTCATTCAAGGCATCCAGACGACTGGTCGGCTCGTCGAAGAGCACCAAGTCGGCATTGCGCAGGAATACACGGGCCAAGCCGATGCGCTGGCGTTCGCCTTCAGACAGTCGGTCGCCCAGCTCGCCCACCTGGGTGTCGAGCCCATCCGGCAGGGAATCGATCAGGTCGAGCACGGATGCCTTGGCGAGGGCTTCGCGGAGTCGGGCGTCAAGAACACCGGCCGCTCCCCCATTGCGAATCTCCGATTCAGGCAAGGCGATAAGCAGATTCTCTCGAATCGTGCCGTCGAACAGGTGGGTCTCCTGACTCATCATGGCCTGAATACGGCGGCGGGCATGCACATCGATTTGCGGTAGCGGCGTGCCGGACAGCGTCACTTGGCCGCGCTGCGGATCCCAATAGCGCATCAGCAGCTTCAGCATAGTGGACTTGCCCCGGCCGGACGGGCCTTGGATACCGAGGATGCCGTGCTGCGGCACATCGAGCGAGAAGTCGGCGAGAATCGCCTCGCTCCCCTCCCCCGGGTACGCGAAGGTGACGCGATCAAGGCGCATGCCCTCATAATCCGAGTTCGCAGTGCCAGTTTCCACCACGGCCGGCGCTTCGTCCATCAGGCCGAACAGACGACGGGCGGAGGCGAAGGTCTGGGTGAGGTTCGCGGGCAGGGCGGCGAGCGCCAGCGTCGGCCCGAACGAGCTGGCGAGCAGCGCGAAGGCGGCGACCAGCGCCGGGATATCGTAGAGGTTCACGCCGGCAAGATTGATGGCGATGCCGGCAGCCGCCGAGGTAAGCAATGCAACCAGCAATCCGCCGACACCGGCGAACCGGCCGTTGACACGGCTGAGTTTGGCATGGTCACGCCATAGCGCGCGCGTGCGGTCTTCGATGGCCTGCGCACGATCTTCACCCCGACCGAATCGGATGATCTCGTCGAGACCGCGCATGTCGTCGAGCATCACGTTGTCGAGTTCGCCGGCCGCGCCACGGATGGCGGGGCCCAGATTGCGCACGCCGGTGGCGAAGAAGCGCGGCACAATGATGCCGATGATCAGATGGGAGACGATCAGCGCCAACGCCATCCAGGGGCTCAGCGTGGCCGCCACGATGACGTAGACGATGGTGGTGGTCACGGCTATGGCCACGGGGCTGATGGTATGCGCGAAGAAGATTTCGAGCAGTTCCACGTCGGTGGTGAGCATGGCGATGAGGTCGCCCTTGCCCTTGCCGGCGAGCTTGGCCGGAGCGAGGCGGCGAAGGGCGGCGAAAGCCTTGGAGCGGAAGAGCGCGAGCAGGTGGAAGGCCACGTTGTGGTTCAGATATTGCTCAACGTAGCGCGTCAGGCCGCGCAACACCGCGCAAACAATCATGGCGGTGATTGCACCGGCCGCACTCATGCCCCACACGGGGTTGCCGGCGAGCGCGAATCCGGCGATGATGCCGAACACCGGTAGGAAGGTTGCGGCAAGGTGACCGATGGTGCCGGCCGTGGAAGCCGCGACCATAAGCCCGGCCAGTGGCTTGGCCTCCCCGAGTAGTCGCTTGATGACCTGGAACGTGCTCATCTCGGCCGGAGCTGCAGCCGGAGCTGCGCCCACAGCCGCCCCGCTCCCGCTGGCGGAAGCTGTCAGCGAAGCTGGCTGAGGGTTGTCACCCCCAAAGTTCTCGATATCCGCCTGAGTAGTGAACAACTTGGCGTACACGCCGCCGGCCGCCATGAGTTCGGCATGCGTGCCGGTTTCCACCGACTTGCCGTGTTCGAGCACCACCACTTGGTCGGCGTGCTCGGCGTTGGCCATGCGATGGGTGATCATGATCACCGTCTTGCCGCGGGATTGCACCAGTTCGCGGATGGTCGCGAGAATCAGTTCCTCGGATTCCACATCCACACTGCTGGTGGCCTCGTCGAATACGAACACCGGCGAATCGTGCAGAAGCGCACGGGCGATGGCGATGCGCTGGCGCTGGCCACCGGACAGGTTGGCGGCGTCGGGCTCAATCGTCATGTCAAGGCCGTCCTGCTGCGAACGCACGAAGTCGGCGATACGGGCCTGTTCGAGCGTGTCCCAGAGACGGGAATCCACGGCGTCGGACGCGGCTTCACCGTTCTGGCCGTCATCGGGCAAAGCCATCAGAAGGTTCTCACGCAGAGTACCGGCAAACAGATGGCTACTGGCACCGATCAGGGTGATGGTTCGGGCGAGCGTCTCTCCGGACAGGTCGGATACCTTGACGCCGTTCAGCGTAAGCGAGCCTTGGTATCCGGTCAACGTACCGGCAAGCAGCGCGGCAGCCGTGGATTTGCCGGAACCGGAGATGCCGACGATGGCGGTGAGTTGACCGGGGTAGGCAGTGAAGGTGAGGTCGGTGAGCGCAGGTGCCGGCGCGGAATTCGTTTGTTGAATGGCGGCACCGGAATCGGCGCTGTCATAGGAATAGCCGACGTGGTCGAAGCTGACGGTGATTCCGCCATCGGCCTTGGCCCCGGCCTTGGTACCGGCATCAGTCCCGGCATCGGTGCCAGCGGTGGCCGGCAGCGTGGCAGTGCCGTGGGCGGGCTCGGGGGTGTCCAGCAGGGCGAAGATCCGTTTGGTGGAGGTCATGCCGTTCATCGCCACGTGGAAGTAGGAGCCGAGTTGGCGCATGGGGATGAAGAATTCGGCGGACAGCAGCACGATCAGCAACAGTCCGGCGAGGGTGAGCGGGAAGCCCGCTCCGAATGGCATCAGGTATTGCAGGCCGTAGGCCAGGTAGGCGAACGCACCGGGCAGGTGGGCGGCGAGCATGACCGGCGACCAGCCGGCGGCGCTGGCTCCTGCGGCGGCCGCGGCGGTATGCGCATACTGCCATAGAGCCACACCAATGCCGGCCGCCGCACCGCCGTAGGCCACGATATCCATGGCGGTCAGCGAGCGCAGCTGGATCTGCAGCACGCGCATGGTCATGACGCGGAAGCCTTCGGCCTTCTTGTCCATTTCGGCGGCGGCACGGTCGTCGGCGTCGAAGTTCTTCAGGGTTTCGAGGCCTTGCAGGTTGTCGAGGAATGCGGCACCCATGTCGGTGTATCGGCCCCAGTATTTTTTGAAGGCGCGGGCGGCGGTCATGGATACGATGCCGGTGACAATAATAATGAGCGGCGCGCAGACGAGCATGGTCACGGCGGCCGGCATGTTGATCGGCGCAATCACGGCGAACAGGGTGATCGGCGCAAGAATCGCATAGAAGAGCTGCGGCAGGAACAGTTCGAAGAAGCTTTGAATCTGCTCGACGCCTTCGCCGGCGGACTGGACCACATCCGAGGTCTTGACGCGCGACCTGTAGGACGGGCCGAGGGCCACCATTTTGCGGTACAGCTTGGAACGCAAAGCGAGCTTGACCCGTTCGGCGGCTTCGGTGCCGAGGCGTGTGGCGTGTGTGGTGGCCAGGTAGCGAACCAGCATGCAGACGATCGCCAAGGCCACGTAAACCATGAGGTCGCCGGCCATCGGGGCGACGGTGGTGCCCGGAACGCCGAACAGATTGGCGGGGCACTCGGAGGCCGAGGCGGCGTTACAGGAGAAAGTGTGTGGGTCGGCTGCGGCGAGCAGTCCTTGCAGCAGCATGACCAGCGAAAGCATGAAGCCGATATTGGCAAGCAGCCCAACCCACATCAGAGCCACTTTGCCGGCTATGAGCTTGCCGAGACCTGGTGCCAATTGGAACAGTCGTTTGTCGAACATGGTTCGCTTCCCCTTGCCGTGTTGTTGCGGTGTTGGTTGCCGTGGTACTGCAGTAGGTCTCGTCATGCATCAGTCGCGGGTGCCACCAATCGCATACCTGCACATACCGATGGCGTGCACTGCGCAATCCTATTTACCTTAGGCGAAAGCGCACATACACGCCAGACCTTCAGCTGAGACGACTGTCACGCTGAGCTTCGTTCCCAAATAAGAAGCCACAGACTCCCCAATGCCGACGCCGCCGATGATGCTGGAGCTGATGACCGGACCCTGCAGGGCCGGGCTCAGCACGTACTTGTCCTGCAGGAAGTCGATGGCTCCCGAAATGGACACGGTCATAACCGTAGAGCAAACCGGTTAGACACGGCGTTGTATACAATCCACAAAACCAGACAGACAACTTCTCCATTGCCCACAACGCGCGCAACCTTACGCCAGCGTAATCTAACTCGTCAGAATGGCTCGGGTTGTCAACTTGCCATCATGTTTGTAAGGAATAAACGGCCGTATGCTTACCGAATACACCACGCCCGGCGAATCCATCGAGATCCGCGATGACCAAACTATCTATTCACTGCTCACCGAACGACTGGCCCGCACCGGCGCGGACACGGTAATCGCCGCCAAGAAAATCGGCCCCGGCCGCTGGCAGAACGTCACCACCGGCGAATTCCACGAGCGCGTGGTCTCAGCCGCCAAGGGCCTGATCGCGCTCGGCATCGCCAAGGGCGACGCGGTGACCATCTTCTCCTCCACCCGTCTCGAATGGGGCATTCTCGATTTCGCACTGGCCGCAGTGGGCGCGGTAAGCGTGCCGATCTACGACACCGACTCCGCCCCGCAAGCCCAGCGCATCATGAACGATTCGGCGGTCAAGCTGGCCTTTGCCGACAACCGCGAGCGCTTCGACCGGCTCGACTCGGTCAAGGACCACTGTCCTGCCTTGAAGCAGATTCTCATGATCGAGGGCAACGCGCTGGGCGCGCTCGAAGGTCTGGGCGTGGCTGTTTCGGACGAGGAACTGAACGAGCGCGTGGCCACCGTGCGCGCCGACGATCTGGCCACCATCGTCTACACTTCGGGCTCCACCGGCAACCCGAAGGGTGCCGAACTGACCCACAAGAACTTCGTGTCCATCACCATCTCCGCCTCGCAGGCGTTGCATGAAGTGGTGCTTGACGACCATCCGCGCCTGCTGCTCTTCCTGCCGCTGGCCCACTGCTTCGCGCGATTCATCCAGTACGCCTCCATCGCCTCCGATGACGGCGTGGTCGGTTATCTGCCGGACACCAAAACCCTGCTGCCGGACCTGCGTTCGTTTGAACCGACCTACCTGCTGGGCGTGCCGCGCGTGTTCGAGAAGGTATACAACGCCGCCTCGCACAAGGCCGGTGCCGGCTGGAAGGGCCGCCTGTTTGTCAAGGCCGCCGAGGCCGCGCGCGTCTGGAGCCGCAAGGAGCAGGCCGGCGAGCAGCACACGTTTGCCGAAATCGCCGAGCGCGCCAAGTACGAAACGCTCGTCTACCGCACGGTGCGCGGTGCTCTGGGCCCGAAGATCAAGTACGTGGCCTGCGGCGGCGCACCACTGTCGCTCGATCTGGCGCATTTCTACAACGGCATCGGACTGCCGATGATTCAGGGTTATGGCATGACCGAAACCGCCGCCCCGTTCGCCGCCACGCGCGTGACCGACAATGTGATCGGCACCGTAGGCCAGCCCGCGCCCGGCTCCTCGATTCGCATTTCCGACGAAGGCGAACTGCAGGTCAAGGGCCCGAACGTGTTCCGCGGCTACCACAATCTGCCGGAGAAGACGGCCGAGGCGTTCACCGCCGACGCCTGGCTCAGGACCGGCGACTTGGCCGAGATCGATGATGAGGGCCACATCGTCATCACCGGCCGCATCAAGGACATTATTATTACTGCCGGCGGCAAGAACGTCTCCCCCATTCCGCTGGAGGAAGAGATCGCCAAGTGCCCGATCGTGGAGCACTGCGTGGTGGTGGGCGACCAGCGCCCGTTCATCGGCGCGTTGGTGACGCTCGATCCGGAGTCGCTGGCATTGTGGCTGCCCGCGCACGGCCTGTCCACGGAGACGCCGGTCGACCGGCTCGCCACGAACGCCGCGGTGCGCGAGGAGATTCAGCAGTACGTGGACAAGGCGAATGCGACGGTCTCGCGCGCCGAATCCGTACGCAAGTTCGCCGTGCTGGACACGCAGTTCACGCAGGAGAACAAGTGCCTGACACCGTCGCTGAAAGTGGTGCGCCCGGCCGTCAATCGCGTGTTCGCCGATGTGATCGACAACGAGATCTACAACGGCAAGCGGTGAGACGCGCGGTTCGTAATCCGACACAAAAAAAGGGCCTTTTGAACCGCACCCCGATTGTTGGACTGGAGTAATCCAGATTCGATGATCGGAGGTGCGGTTTCTCATGTCCAGGGATCGCAGGCGTCATTATGACGATGATTCCATGCGGGTCGTCGCCGGGGTGCCGCCCGGCCCAGGTGGGTCATGCCCGGGTCAGTTTCTTGCTCCTGAGACGCAGCACGACATCGGCGGAGTTGGCGACGCGCTTGGAATGCGTCACCACGATCACGCATTTGCCGAGCTGATGGGCGGCGTGCTGCAGCAGATGAATCACCTCGTCGGTCATCTCCGGGTCGAGGCTGCCCGTCGGCTCGTCCGCGAGGATCGCGCGGCCCGGGGCGACCAGCGCGCGGCCGACCGCCACCCGTTGACGCTGGCCGCCCGACAGGTGCATGATGTTGCGCTTGGATTCCTCACGGCTCAAACCCAGTTCCTCGAGGATCTTCATATCGGCCTTGGCGCTGACCAGCCGCAGGTTCTCTTCGGGGGTGAGGTAGTCGATCAGGTTATGGTCCTGGAACACCAGGGACACGTGCTCCCGGCGGTGCTTCGCATAGCCCGATGCGGCGATGTCCTCCCCTTCGAAGCGGACCACTCCCCGGGAGGGGGCGTCCAGGCCGGCCAGCAGCGACAGCAGCGTGCTCTTGCCGGCGCCGGACGGGCCGGTGATCGCATACATCTTCCCGGATTCGAAATCCGCGCTGACATCCGAAAGAACACGGATCTTCGCCGCGCCGTAGGCGTAATCGACATGGTCCAGTTGCAGACAGTTAGACATGATTGGTGACTCCTAACGCATAGAGGAAAGAATGGATTTCGGGGATTTGGACAGCACGGCGGCGCATGACACGGCAAGAGCCACGGCGATGACCGCGCATCCGAGCAGCAGGATGAGCATCGTCTGCTCAGGCGGCAAGGCCTCCACGTGCAACGATTCCAACGGCGCGACGCCCGAATCGCGCAACAGTCGGGAAGACACGTATCCCGACAGCATGGCGCCGGTGCCCAGCGAACACAGGGCGGCGACCGCCGCCATGAGTCCGGTTTCGATGGCGAGTTGTGCGACGATCCGCATCTTGTCGATGCCGAGGGCCAGAAGCGTGCCTATCTCATGGATGCGTGAGCGAATCCAGAAGACCAGCGCCATCGCCAGCACCAGTACGTCCGCGAGGCAGACGGACAGCAGCACCATGCGCACCAGATTACGCACCGTCTGCACGGATTGCAGGACGCCGGAGAGCCGGGCCGAATCGTCGGTGACGTCGTACTTGCCGCCGGCCATGGTCTTGGCCCGTCCAATAGCCGCGGACAGGTCCTGCGGATTATCCGACAGGCATCGGATCATGTCGATCCGGTCGTTTCCGGTCAGAGCGGAAGCTACTCGTCTACCCGAATAGATGAGGTTCTCGGAAGTGTCCGAGGGCAGGGGGCTTTGGGCCTGCACGTTGCCGGAGAAGATCCCGGCCACACGCACCGTGGCGTTGCGCCCCTCCTGCCGGAGACGGAATGTCGAGCCGACCGATAGGCCGTTCTGCATCGCGAAGTCGCGGTGGACCAGCACATTGTCGCCGTCGCCCGAGATATGGCGGCCCTGCTCCAGGCGGTACAGGCCGCTCTGGAATTCCTCGGACAATGAGGAATCGGTGGTGCCCAGCACGCTGACCTGCATGGCCAGATCGGAGTCCAATCGGGGGCCCTGCCGGGGCATGACCGGGCGCGCGCCATCCACCTGCGCCAAGGTCTTCGTCGCATAGGCGGTCTTCGTCACACCGGGGATACGCGAGAACCGGCTCGCCTCCTCGGCGCTAATGGGATTCTCGCCGGCGCTGACGGTAAACCCTATGCCCATGCCCGCGCCGATGCCGTCGGACATGGTACGCAGGGCCGTCGAGACTCCGACCTGCGCCACCAGGCTCGTGAAGACCATCAGCATCAGCAGACCGATGATGCCGCTACGTACCGGCTTGCGTACGATCGCCAACGTGGCACGCTTCCACACATTCATGCTCATCATCGAATCTCCGACAGGTCTCGCGGCGATTTGCGCAGCATCGGCATGCACGCCACCGCGACGCACACCAGCATCACCGCCAACAATCCGAGCGCCACGTACAGCATGGCGGTCCCGTCGACCGACACCGTGAGCGAATCCAGGGTGCGCACCGACATGCTGGATTCAAGATCGCCGCCGACCTGCCCCATGCTGCTCAGCTCCTTCGCCGCGGAGGCGTTCACGGAATGGAGCGCCGTGGCGCCGAGCCATTGGGCCATTCCCTGCGCGCACAGCCAGCCGAGGGCGAGGGACGGCAGACCGATCAGCACCATCTCGGTGAGGTATTGGGCGACCAGGGAGGGCTTGCCGACGCCAAGGGACACCAGTATGCCCATCTCTTGACGGCGGTCGTTCATCCACAGCAGCAGCATGAGACTGAGCACGAGCACGGCCGAGACGGTCACGCCGATCAGGGCGCCGCGCATCATGGAGCGCACGCCGCGGGCGGCATGCAGCATGCTCGATGAATACTGGTCGTTGCGCGTGATCTGATAGTTGTTCCAATCCACCGGGAGTTTCTTCGCGGCATCCATGGTCTTCTCCACGTCAACGCCCTTGGACAGCACGAAGGTGGCGTCCTGGTATATTTCCTTGCCGTCCTTGTACTGGTACAGGTCGCGTGTGGTATCCAGATCGGTGTAGATGGTGTTGGCGGTGAGTTCCGCTCGGCTGGATACCTTTCTGGCGCTGTCGCCCTTGAATATGCCCACGATGGTGGTCTTGACGGTCGCCGTCGAATGTGATTCGTTGTCGGCGTCATAGGCGTTGGCCTTGAGCGTGAGCGTGTCTCCGACTTTGAGCCCGTTGGCTTTGGCGAGATCCTCATGGATCATCGACGTGTACTTGTCGGAGGCCTTCAGATGTCGTCCTTCGGCCATGCCGAGCGTGCGCGACGTGAACACGTTGAGTTTCGACGAATCATTCGTGCCCATGACGTTGGCGGCGTTGCCAAACTGCTGCTCCTGGGTCGCATCGTAATCATCGCCGCCGGGGACCTTCGCCACATTCGCCCCCACGAGATCGGCGGTGGCGTTCTGACGGACCATATACGAATCGACCCCGGGCAGTTGGGCGATCCTGCGCACGTCGGCGGGGCGCACCATGCCGCCTCCGCGAGGCGTGAGCATGCTGCCCTGCATGTTGCTGGACAGCACGAATCCACCGACCGCTTCCTTCTCGATTCGTCCGGCGGCCTGTTGAGCTGCCCGAGAAACCGCGATCGTGGATAGCATGCTCGCCGTTATGATGGTCAGTATTATAAGGAGCACTATGGTTCGCACTCGTTTTCTGAGCACATAGCGCACCGACCGTGCAACGAACGTCATCAATACCTCCTGTGGGACTTGGGCTTTTCGCCCAAAATGCGAAACATGCCGCGTTTCGCCGATTAGTTAGCCGCGACGATACATGATGCACCTCAAGATACGGGAGATATACGCCTTGAGCGAAAAACGGAACAGCGGCGAATGTCGGTTATTCTGGATTTTGGTCCATCTCGGGCCGCGTCGATGCGTCGGCCCGCGAGAAATCAGGCTCGCGCCTCACCTTCGAGGCGGCGAACACAAGAAGCGGCAGAGCGGCGAACGCATAGTTCTCGCATTGGATGTACAGGTATGCGACCAGGACGAGCCAGCAGATGACGGTCTTGTGCCAGACGCCGGATTCGCCCGAACCCGCGCCGGCAACGCCACCACCACTATTACCCCCGGCAACATCAGCAACGTCGGCAACGTCGGCGACACAAACACCGTGCGCCAGCTCGTCGGACGATGCGCCATCCGCACCGCCACGGCATACCGTCCTCCCGCGCGTCATGCAGACCATCGAGGCTCCGACCAGCATGGCCAGCCCGATCAGCCCGTATTCGGCGATGACGCTGGTATACGCGCACATCGTCCACACCGTGTCCGCGTTCACGCCGGCCGCGAATCCCGTGGCCGCGCCGCCGTTCATGCCAAGACCGTCCAGCAGCCGTCCGGCTTTGGCCGCGCCGGCCCACACCGCATTGATGATGTTGCCCGCGCCATAACCGGTGAGCAGCGTCCACGGATGGGTGAGCAATCCGCATATCGGATCGAGGCTTTGGTAGATCCGCGCGAAGAACGAGCCGTCTCCCTCGGCCCCGTTTTCCGCGATGGCGGAGAGTCTGGAATCCGCCAGCACACCCAGCAGGCCCAGTGCGCATGCGCCGAGAATCTGCAGCATGCCCCGGACGCGGCGTGCGCCGTCATGCCAATCGGTGCGCGCCACAAGGGCGATCAGCAACGCCACGACGGAATCGATGACGATTCTGGTGCCGGCTTGCATGAGCACCGCGCCGACGGCATACGTGACGATGAGGTCACGCAGCCGTTTGGCGTAGATGCGGTCGCGCCCGCGCATGAGCCACATGAGCGGAAGCAGTATGCCGAACAGGTGCATGCCGATATAGCTGGGCTCGGCGAACAGGAACTGCGGACGGCCGCCGCCCCACACCGAGTTGTCGCTGATGTATTGCCGGTACATGAGGTGCGAGAAATAGTCGGTCAACGGTTTGGCGTGCAGACGGATGGACAGCCATTGCACGACGCCCACTCCGAAGGAAACCCAGTATGATGCGATGAGAATCCGCAATGGCGTACGCCACGGAATGCGTTTGATGTCGAACGCAAGGGCGATCGCACCCAAAGTGGCGAGCACGCCCAGCAATCCGGTGATGCTCATGAACGCGGCGTTGAGGTGGATGCCGAACTTCAGCCATCCCGGGATGGACAGGATTATGCAGGCCACCGGTAGGAGGAACATTGGCAGGTACCGGTTGGCTGCGATGCGCAGTTGCCGCCAATTGCATAGGCAGTACACGGCGAACAGCGCCGGACTGATTGGAGACCAGAACGGCGCGTACAGGCCAAGCGTGGTGCCGTCCACCGGAAGAAAAGCAATGGCCAGCAACAGCCAAATGACGTTGCGTTCCTGCGATGTCAGAAATCGCAGGAACGACCGGTATTGCGGTCGGCCATGATGGTTGCCCGCGTCGATGGTGTCGTTGCGTACGCATGCCTGGTTCATGTGATTCTCCCTCCCCGTCAACCTTACTCGTTCATCATGATGCGCGGACGGGGCATGCTTTCCCCGCTGAAAGTGCAATGGCCCGAACATTGACAAGGTCGCACCGAATGCCCCCCATCATTGGCACATTGTGCGATCTCGTCGCGGCTGGCTGACGAAATAATGTTGGCCGACCGGTTACATTGGTTCGGTACAGTGGCGGCATTATTGGCCACTGAATCAAGCGATTTGCGGCAGAACGACGAAAACAACACTTGGGCGAAAAGAGGCAGGCATGACTACGAATCGACCGCTCATTGCGGTGACTCCGCTGATGGATTACGGGCGCGATAGTCTGTGGATGCTGCCCGGATATATGGAGGCGATAATGCGGGCCGGCGGTACGCCCGTCATGTTGCCGCTGACCGATGACACCGACATTCTTGCGCAATGCGCCGAACGGTTTGACGCGTTTCTGTTTACGGGCGGGCCGGATGTGGGACCGATGGTTGGTGCAGCGGCCTCCGCCCCCGGCCGTAGCGAGGTGCTCTCTCCTGAGCGCGACCGAATGGAATCGATTCTGCTGCCAGCTGTAATGGCTTGGGACAAGCCGATTCTGGGCATCTGCCGTGGCATTCAGTTCATCAACGCAGCGCTGCGCGGCACGTTGTGGCAGGATCTGCCAAGCCAGCATCCGAGCGATATCGAACACCATATGAATCCGCCGTACGATGCGTTCGGACATAACGTTTCCTTGGTGCCCGGCACTCCCCTGGCTTCATTGTTCGCAGGGCAGACTGAGATTGCGGTGAATAGCTATCACCATCAGGCGGTTCGTGAGCCTGCTGCTGGACTCGAGGTCATGGCCGTCGCGCCCGACGGCGTGATCGAGGCCCTGCACCGGCCGGCAAGCCACTTCCTGTGGGCCGTGCAGTGGCATCCCGAGTTTCTCTACAAGGTAGATCCACGCTCGCAGGCGATTTTTGATGCGTTTGTGGGGAGTTGCCGATAACAGCAAAAGGGGCTGCTCCGGTTTCCCGGAACAGCCCCTTTTCAGCGGTAGCAGTCAGCAGACTGATTTAGTCATCAGTGCTGGCTTGCCAGCGCTGATTGGCGCGTGCGGAGACCGCCGTCCGAAGGCGAAGGCGTACGAAGGTACGTCGAACCTGAGGAAAGGCGGTATACGCTCCGCCAATCAGTGCTGGTTGTTGAGACGGTGGTACATCTCGGACAGCTCCAGTTCCTTCTCGAACTGGCGAGCGGTGGTGTTCTCGTCGATGACGGCGAGCTCAACACCGGCGATGCGGGCGAAGTCTTCCCAAGCCTCACGACCAACGGAGGTGGTCATGCAGGTGTGGTGAGAACCACCGGCGGTGATCCAGCACTCAACAGCGGTCTTCAGGCTCGGCTTCGGCTCCCAGACGGCGCGGGCGCACGGAAGCTCCTTGAGGGAGCCCTGCGGCTCAACGACGTCGACGACGTCCATGAGCAGGCGGAAGCGTTCGCGAACGTCGGACATGGAGACCACGACGGCGTCCTTGGCGGGCTTGCCGGAGAAGACCAGGCGGACCGGGTCGGCCTTGCCGCCGATGCCCAGCGGGTGGATCTCCAGCTTCGGCTTGGCGATGGTGCCGATGGACGGGGAAACCTCGAGCATGTGGGAGCCCATGTCGAGCTCGTCACCCTCGGTGAAGTTGTAGGAGTAGTCCTCCATGAGGGAGGCGCCACCCTCAAGGCCGTAGCCCATGACGGCACCGATGCGCACGAGGACGGCGGTCTTCCAGTCGCCTTCAGCGGAGAAGCCCCAGCCGTACTCGGACGGGAAGCGCTGCGGGCCAACGCCCGGCAGCTGCGGCAGAGCGCCGAGGTCCTCGAAGTTGTCGACGCCGGCGGTGCAGCCGTTGGCGCGCATCATGTTGACCATCGCGGCCTCTTCCTTGGCGGCGATGAACAGGGAGTCGTACTTGGCGTCCAGCAGAGCCGGGTCGACGTCGTACTTGGCCTTGTAGTCCTCGATGATCTCCTTGACCTGGTCGTCCTTGACGGCGTCGTACGCAGCGACGAGCTCGTTGACGGCCCAAGTGTTGATGGAGGCGCCGAACACGCGCTCAGCCTCGGTCTTGTCGCCCTCGGTGACGGCGACGTTACGCATGTTGTCGCCCCAGCGCATGACCTTCATGTTGTTGGAGGCATCCCAGCCGGCGCAGGCGCGGGCCCAGGTGCCGAGCTTCTCGGCGACCTCGGGATCGGTGTAGTGGCCGACGACAACCTTGCGCTTGATGCCGAGGCGGGAGACGATGTAACCGAACTCACGGTCGCCGTGGGCGGCCTGGTTCAGGTTCATGAAGTCCATGTCGATGGTCTCCCACGGGATTTCCTTGTGGTGCTGGGTGGCCAGCTGCAGCAGCGGCTTGGTCAGCACTTCGAGGCCGCGAATCCACATCTTGGCCGGGGAGAAGGTGTGGCACCAGGTGATGACGCCGATGACGTTCGGGTTGGCGGAAGCCTCGACCATGAACTCCTTGACACCGTCGGAGGACTTCAGGGTGGGCTTGAGGACGATCTTGGCCGGAATCTTGCCGGTGTTGTTCAGGTAGTCGACCATTTCAGCGGAGTGAATGGCGACCTGGCGCAGGGCTTCTTCGCCGTACAGGTCCTGCGAACCAACGCCGAACCAGATTTCCTTGCCCTCGAAGGGGTTTTCCATAACCATAGGGTTACTTCCTTTACTTCTTTGTTTATGGGGGTTTGTTTAAGTTTCATTCGCCGACCGAGGCTCCCCTCAGTCAGCTATCGCTGACAGCTCCCCTCAGAGAGGGGAGCCAAGACACCACCGTGCTGGCGGAGTCAGCGCTGATTTGATGTGTGTGTCCGCAAGGCGCGGAAGGCGAAGGCGTACGAAGGTACGTCGGGCCTTCCGTAACGCGGCGGACACTCCATCAAATCAGTGCTGACCGTAGACGTTCTGGTAGCGGTCGTTGAGCTTATCGATGTCGGCCTGGTCGATCTCGATGATGTCACCGAGCTGACGGGCGGCCCACATGGTGTGAGCGACTTCCTCGGTCATGGCAGCGGCCTTGACGGCGCCTTCAGCATCCTTGCCGATGGTGAAGGGGCCATGGTTCTGCATGAGGACGGCCGGGGACTTCGGGTACTTCTTGAGGGTCTCGACGACACCCTTGCCGATCGCCTCGGAGCCGATCAGACGGAACGGGCCGACCGGCACCGGGCCGCCGAACTCGTCACCCATCATCGTCAGGCCGCACGGGATGTTCTGACCAGTGGCAGCCCAAGCGGTGGCGTAGGTGGAGTGGGTGTGCACGACACCGTAGACGTCGGGCATGTTGCGGTAGATGTAGGCGTGGGAAGCGGTGTCCGAGGACGGGGCTTCGGTGCCGTCGACCACGTTGCCGTCAAGGTCGCACACGACCATGGAGGACGGGGTCAGGTACTCGTAGCGCAGGCCGGAGGGCTTGATGACGAACAGGTCGGCGGTGTGCAGACGCTGGGAAACGTTGCCCGCGGTCCACACGACCAGGTTCCACTTGATCAGCTGCTGGTGCAGGTTGGAGACGACCTCACGAACCTGCTTGACCTCGGCGCGAACCTCGGGGCCGTAATCAGCCAAAGTTGCCATTATTGGTTTTCCTTTCCACTGTGATGGATGGACGTTTTTTCAAAATCTCAAGGACCTCCCTCAATAGAGGGAGGCCAGAAAGGCTTACTTATCTTCGAGGTTGATGGTTTCGATGGCGGCGTGCTCGATGGGCAGGCCCTTGGTGAAGCGGGCGAAGAAGTCCTCGAAACCAACCACATCGGAAGCCACCGGCTTCTCAGTGGTGGACTGGGCGTCCTTGAACACGCAACCGTCAAGGAAGTCAGCGAGGTTGCTGTGATCCTCGTTGGTGTTCCACAGGTAGTTGGCGAGCACGGCCATGCCCCAGGCGCCACCTTCGGCGGCGGTGGACATGACCTTGATCGGGGTGTTGAAGGCAGCAGCGAGAATCTTCTGAGCCACCTTCGGAGTGGCGAAGATGCCGCCGTGGCCCACGAGAGAGTCGACCTGCACGCGCTCCTGCTTGGTCATCACGTCCATGCCGATCTTGACCGGGGAGAACGCGGAGAACAGCTGGGCGCGCATGAAGTTGCCGAGGGTCATGTTGGCTTCGGGGCTGCGGGCGAACAGCGGGCGACCTTCAGGCAGACCGGCCAGGAATTCGCCGGAACGGAACGGGTAGTTCAGCAGGCCGCCGCAGTTGGCGTCCACGTCGTCGGCGATGGCCGCGCGGAACAGGGTGCCGTACAGCATACCTGCGTCAACCGGCTGGCCGATAGCCTTGGCGAACTGGCCGAACAGGCCGACCCAAGCGTTGAGGTCGGAGGTGAAGTTGTTGGCGTGGCTCATACCGGCCAGATCGCCGGCCGGGGTGGTGACCAAGTCAACCTCAGGGTGGAGGGCCTTGAGCTTGTGCTCCAGAACCACCATGGCGAAGATGGAGGTGCCGGCGGAGACGTTACCAGTGCGTACGCGCACGGAGTTGGTGGCTACCATGCCAGTACCGGCGTCGCCCTCAGGCGGGGCGAGCACGATGCCGGGCTTCAGGGCGCCGGACGGATCGAGCAGCTTGGCGCCTTCCTCGGTCAGCTCGCCAGCCGGAGTGCCGGCCACAAGCGGCTCAGGAAGCAGGTTCTCCAGCTTCCACGGCTGGGCTGCGACCTCAGGTAGAGCGTCGAACTTCTCAATGAATGCGGTTTCGTAAGTGTGAGTGGTCGGGTCAATCGGGAACATGCCGGAGGCATCGCCCACGCCGAGGACCTTCTTACCGGTGAGCTTCCAGTGCACGTAACCGGCGAGTGTGGTGAAGTAAGCCACCTTGGAGACGTGCTCTTCCTTGTTGAGCACGGCCTGGTACAGGTGAGCGATGGACCAACGCTCGGGGATGTTGTACTGGAACAGCTCGGAGAGCTTCTTGTGAGCTTCGGAGGTGTTGGTGTTCTGCCAGGTGCGGAACGGCACCAGCAGTTCGCCGGCCTCGTCGAATGCGAGGTAACCGTGCATCATGGCGGAGAAGCCGATGTGGCCGACGTGCGTGAGCTTCTCGCCATAGGCGGTCTCGACGTCGTTGGCCATGGAGGCGTAAGCGGACTGCAAACCGCCCCAGATCTCCTCGGTGGTGTAGCTCCACAGACCATCCTCCAAGTGAGAGGCCCAGCTGTAGTCGCCGGAGGCGATGGTCTGGAAGTTGTCGTCGATGAGGACGGCCTTGATGCGGGTGGAGCCGAATTCGATGCCCAGCGTGGTCTTGCCAGCGCGAATCTTCTCGGCGATGTGGGCGACCTGCTCGGCCGCGTTGTCGGTTGCTGCCATATCTTTCCTTTGCCTTGGAGCGCCGGCGTTGTTATCCCCTTCCTTGGGGAGGGTGTTAGCGCTCACAATTTCCAAAAAAACATTGTACCGATAACCTGCATTCGACACAACTTATACCGTGTCACGCATCATAACGGTTTGATAACAGGGCCAATTTACCGCCGAGGAGCCGGCCCCAAGGACCGCCGAGCACGCACCTCGGCGGGAATCAGCCCCATGCCGTGCTGGGTGGTCAGGAAGGTCGGCTCGCCGCCCTCCCCCAGCAAGCGCAGCGTCTCTCGCATGGCGGCCACGCCGAGCCCCTCGAAATCGGGATGCACGGTGGTCAGCGGTGGGTACATGTTATCCACGCCAGACATGTCGTCGAATCCGACCACGCTGATGTCTTGCGGAATCCGAAGCCCATGCTCATGCAACGCGCGCATGATGCCGACGGCCTGATTGTCGTTCGCGGCGACGACCGCGGTGGGCAACGCCGCGCCTCGACGCCCATACTCATCAATGAGATGATTCATGTGCGCATATGCCTCAGAGGCATCCCACGTATGGCAGCGCACGATCTGTGAATCGATGGATCGGGAGGCGGCGAGCTTGCGCCACGCATCCAGTCGGGTGTGGGCGTCGCGCCATTCGTTGGGACCGGCAAAATACAGAGCCGATTTGTGCCCGTATTCGCCCAGCAAGGCCACCACTTTGGCCATTGCACCCCACTGGTCGATACCGACCAGCGCAGTGCGACGCTTGTTTTCGGTGGAGATAAGGCCCAATCCCTCACGCACGGTCATTTGGCCGTGGGTGGCGGTGACGATGACGCGCGGCTGAGTGACTCGTGCACGGCAGGCGGCGGCGAACATCACGTCGGTCGGGGTCAGGAAGATGAAGGCGTCGACGTTCTGCTCGTTGAAGGTGTCGCACAGGTTGTCGAAGTCGGCCTGCGCGCACAAGGCCTCGTGGACCATCATCACGCTCATGAACAGACCGTGCTCGCGGGCCATGGATTCGATGGAGGAGATGGAGGAAATCGGGCCGAAGAATTTGAGGCCTCCGGCGATCAGCCCTATGGTGCGCGAACGGCGGGAAGCCAGTGCGCGCGCGGAGTTGGAGGGGCGGTAGCCGAGTTGGTCAATGGCGGCCTGGACTCGCGCACGGGTGGCGTCGGAAACGTCCGGCGAGTCATTGATCACACGGGAGACGGTTTGGTGGCTGACTCCGGCGAGCTTGGCCACTTCGAACATGGACGGACGTTTGCTTGGCTTGCGGCTGGTCACCATATTGCCTAACCTCCCCGCTGGCGGCCGGCATCCATGCACGGCCAGTCTTGTACCTTAATCAATACTGACTTTAGCGCGTCCACAACAGTTTTGCGTTAGCGCTCACACTGTCGTGTCGCACGCGGCTCAGGTCAGGTGCCATGAGACACGATGGAGCGGAGTCGGCCCGTGCTCGGCGATGGCGGTACGGTGTGCGGCGGAACCATAGCCCTTGTTATGAGCCCATTCGTAGGCGGCGTAACGTGGGTTGCTTTGCGCGAGGTCGACCATCAGCCGGTCTCGGGTCACTTTGGCGATGACCGCCGCGGTGGCGACGGTGGCGCAATGCTGGTCGCCTTTGACTTTGGTCGTTATGTCGGCTGGAATCGGCACGTCCGGCGCGTCGAACGTGTTGAGCGCCTTGGTGATGTAATCGCTCGGCCCGTCGAGAATTCCGGCGACTTTGGGCAGAGCGCGAACGCTTCCCCCGCAATTTCCAATGGATTCCCCTACGGAGCCTCCCGGACGACCTTCCACAATCTCCCCCGCAGACTCCCCCGAAGCCTTTTTTATCGTCGATTCCCCTCCAAGTCGTAAGCCAAGTTCGCGTTCGACTTGGCTGAGCGCGCGCAGGGCGGCCACGCCAAGCGCGTAGGTGATGCCCCATTCGTCGATCTCGGCGTTGCTGGCCTGGCCTACGGCGTAGGCCGCGCACCAGTCGCGCAGTTCGTCGAAAATCGCCTCGCGCCTATGTTCGGTGAGCATTTTGGAGTCAGCCACGCCGTCCGGTACGCCGAGGTAGGTCCGCCCGGACAGTTCGACGGCATCATCGCCATCCAACGGCTCCAAATCACGGGCCCAAATGGCGGCGCACCCGACCATCACCGGACCGGCGAGCGCGCCGCGGCCGACTTCATCGAATCCAGCGATAAGGTCATAGCCCTGGGCCGCAAGGATGCGTTCCAAGTCAAGTGTCGGGGTAATCATGCGCGGCTCCCATCGTCTCACAATGGTTAGGATTCAGACGGTTCAGGATTCATATGGTTCAGGATTCAGACGGCCCGGAACTCAATCAGTTCAAAGACTCACACGGTTCAAAAAAAGACTCAGGAATTCGAGCCGGAAGCGTCAGGCACGTCCTTGAAGACTTCGTGGTGGTCATCAATCGCACCAAGCCGGTCAAGCGGCCAGTATTTCGCGATTCCGACTCCGACCACATCGGAGATGGGAACCAAGCCGCGATCGCCGTCATCCTGATGATAGCGGGAGTCGGCGGAATTGGCGCGATTGTCGCCCATGACGAACACGCGGCCCTCGGTCACGGTTACCGAGAACGGGAAGGCGCTCGGGTCCACGCCGGGGCGAATGTAGGAGGTCTCATTGATGGCCACGCCGTTGATGGTCACCGGCTGGCCCGCGCCCTTGCATTCGACCACGTCACCGGGCAGGCCGATCAGTCGCTTGATGAGGTACCCGCCACCGGGAGCGCTGCTCTGCTCCTCGTTCAACCAGTTGTTGGGATCTTTGAATACCACGACGTCGCCGCGCTGCAGATCGAAGATCTTGGGGGTGAGCTTGCTGGTCACCACGCGATCGCCGGGCACCATGGTGTCCATCATCGAGCGCGAAGGAATCTCGTAAAAGCCGACGGCGAAAATGCGAATCAGCAGCACGATAAGCACGGGAACGCCGCACCACAGGAAAAAGTCGCGTAGGGTGAAGTGGTCATCATCCATCGATGATGCTGCCGCGGCATTCGCACCAGCGGAAGAAGCGGCGTGCGCCGGGCGCGCCGGTGCCGGGGGAACCGGGGACGGGGCGATGCCGTGGTCGGCGACTTGGAACGTACGGGAATCGCGGGCATCGGCCTCGTCATCATACGAGGTCTGATTGCTCTCCGGATTGCCGGAAACCGGGAATTCGCCGTTATCCTGATCGTCCTGCATACCATCTCCTCGCGATTCATGCTGCCGGATATGAGGGGTGCCGGCGCCCGTCCATCATACGTGGAAAATACGGAAACAGCCCGAAACCGAAACGGTTCCGGGCTGAATTTCACGGTTTATTCGCGCACCTGCATCATCAGGCCCACGATTGCACCCGCGAATCGACTCACTTAGCGGAGTTGTCGCGGCGCTCGGCAATACGAGCGGCCTTACCGCGCAGAGCGCGCAGGTAGTACAGCTTGGCGCGGCGCACACGGCCCTTACGCACGAGCTTGATGGAGTCGATGGACGGGGAGTGCACCGGGAAGCGACGCTCCACACCAGTGCCGAAGCTGATCTTGCGGACCACGAAGGTCTCACGCACGCCAGCGCCCTTACGAGCGATCACCACGCCGGTGAAGGTCTGGATACGGGAGTTGTTGCCTTCCTGGATCTTCACGTTCACGTCGACGGTGTCGCCGGGACGGAAGGCCGGGATTTCCTCGGCCGGCTTCATGTGCTTGGCGTCAAAAGCCTCAACAGCGTTAACCATTGTTTTCCTTCAGTGCTGCCGCATATCAGCCACAGATCTGGGGCCATCCACGCGATTGCGCATCGCGCGCGTTGACCTGTTCTCGTTATCCCTCGAGTTTGCCCTTGGGAAGCCTGCCGATCCGCCAAAAGCCAGGCCTTGCGGCCGTTCGGACTGGACCCACGGAGACGCGGGCTTATGCGGCGGCCCACTTCTCGACACAGCAATCGATTATTGTACGGATTCTTGCGGACAGTATCGGCGTGTCGTCGTCTCTCTCCGTTATTAACGCATCAGTTTGGCCGAGGCAGCACGGATGGCGGATTCGAATACTTTCCGTCCCTCCTGCTGGTCGCATGGATACCGACGATGGTATTGATTTGGCGTTTCAGCGCACGGCTTGAAGAAGGTGAGAGTCCGATGGACGGTGATTATTCCAGTAGTTTCGCCGCCGGCAACAGTCATAGTTGAGGGGGGAGCATACGGAGCGTTCCATAACTCCCTCTCAGTCAGCTTCGCTGACAGCTCCCCTCAGTATTGAGGGGAGCTAGAAAAGCGAATCAGAATTCGCGACGTGGGCAGTCGCCAGACTGCCCACCAGACAGCACAGCCGCGGTCGCGCGAATCACGAATTCTGACCGAGCAAAGCGAATCAGAACTCGCGGTTCTTGCGGTAGAACTTGATCAGGCTCTGGGTGGAGGCGTCCTGGGCGGCGAGGGCGTCGTCGTCCTGGGAGATGGCCGGGGTGATCTGCTTGGCAAGCTGCTTGCCGAGCTCGACGCCCCAC
>ERZ1035027.16-NODE-16-length-135030-cov-78.252262_pt1 | contig 135030 bp, 205 predicted proteins | sample MGYA00520604_ERZ1035027 | MGnify/ENA primary metagenome ERZ1035027 (study PRJEB33766, sample SAMN09781743) | gut metagenome | biome: gut microbiome | host: Homo sapiens | place: Madagascar | study: EMG produced TPA metagenomics assembly of the PRJNA485056 data...
GTAAAGACCGTTATCAGAGGCACCCGCTGCTACCCAAAGCCCATTCGCATTATAAGCAAAATAGAAACCGCCCGATGTAATATTACTCTGAATCCATGTTTTACCATCGGGTGAGTAGTAGAGACCCTTAGCGAAGCTACTTCCTGCTACCCAAAGCCCATTCGCATTATAAACAAAATTGAAACCGCCCGATGTAATATTACTTTGTGTCCAGGTTTTACCATCAGTAGAGTAGTAAAGGCCGTTGGCGCTGCCAGCCACCCAGATACTGTTAGCATTGTAAACAGAATAGAGATAACCTAATGTGATATTACTCTGTGTCCATTTCATACCATTAGGAAATTCATAACCACCTTGACCGCTACCTTTAACTTTAATTAGCGTTGCCACTAATCATCACCCCTTTACGATAATCCTAACTGGAATATCAACAGAAGGTTTCTCTCCAAAAGCCTTTAGCGTCATGCTACCTGCGGCCTGCCCTCCATCAATAATATTTGCGGCTTGCAATGCAACTAATTGATCTGCAGTAATGTCTGTCGCAGGAGTTAGTTCTTGATTAGTAGTCGCAGTAATTGCGGAATTGCTAATTGTATATGTATAGGGGGCCGCAGTTCCTGTCCAAGATGCAGAAGCAAGAGTAACTGAGAAGGCTGCGCCCTTATTGGCGTCTAAAGCGCTTTGCAATCCTGTCACATTAGCAATCGTCAAATCAACCAGCTCTACTTCTGCCTCTTCTGCGGCGGTAATAGTACCTTCACCATCGCTTTTAAGGATACCATTCGCGGTAATTTTATCTTGCTTCGCATCCAATGCAGTCTGCGTAGCTGTAGAAATGGGTTTATTTGCATCGCTTGTATTGTCTACATTTCCTAAACCAACATCAGATTTATCTAGTGTAACAATATCTGCACCAATGGACTCCACAGCAGTAATATTACCATTACCGTCCCCTTGAAGAATACCATTTACTGTAATCTTAGGTTGAGCACCAACATCATTCGCCGCGAGGGTTACCTCACCAGTCTTGCCCGCAACACTAGTTACAGGATATGGCACATTAGTTAATTCACTACCATCGCCTTTAAACTTAGTAGCTTTAACATTTCCCGTTACTTCTAACTTCTCACTTGGAGTGGCGGTACCGATACCCACATTACCAGTACCAGCACTATTATTTTGTAAAACAAGAGGACGAGTTTTATTGGTTCCACCACTTACATACATATCAATATAATCAGTATCAGTAGCAACGCCCTCAACATTTAAAACAGCGTTTCCAGAACTGGCAACATCCGCGCCACCCTTCATGACTACACCACCAGTAAATGTTTTAGTTCCCGCAATAGTTTCATTACCAGTCAGATGGACGACCTTAGAGTCATCAGCCTTGGCATTAATTTGAGTCTGTACATTCTCAGTTACACCATCTAACACGCTAGGGGTCTAACCCGTTAAAATACATTTAACCGCCATTGTCAATCTCCTTTCATAATAAAAATTAGGGAAGAGCGTACATACTCCTCCCTAATCAAAACACTTAATCAGAGAATATCTTACCCTCTAATATTCTTTAAAAAATCTCTTAATTCTCTTAATCTCTTTTGTCCAAACTTTTTATTGATGATCTGTTACCACAATACTTAAATCAGCACCCGGTAACTTTCTAGCAACAATAGTAAGAGTCTTATTCTCCACATCAGCTTCTATGGAATCAAGCAATGCAAAATCCGCGGCCTACGTTCCCACGGCGGGACTAATTACAGGCGGTACATTTCCAGCCTAACCGCATTTTAATCCAGGTAAATTAACTACTTGCTAATATTTACCTTCGCTCTCAGTCCAACTTGCGGCCGCAAGAGTCAAAACATTAGCTACAGCACGGTCTATCTGCAATCCAGCTCTAGCTCCAGCTAGATCACTTGCGCCAGTACCGCCATTTGCCAACCCAATTGTTGCATCTTTTGTTAAAATGTTTGCGGCAGTCAATTCCTCATCACCGTTTTTCAGCGCCCCCGCAACATCAGCTTCTTCTGCATTTAAACAAATTCGTTCATTCGCAGTGTCAATGAACATCTTACCATTGTCTGTTAAGAAATAGTTTCTACCTTCTTGAATGGGAATTGTAGTATTCAATTCCGTTTCTGTACCATGAAATTGTTTAAATAATGCCATTTGCTCAATTCCCTCCAATCTTTCCAATTGTTAAGGCATTCTCTAGCACTACTAGCCTTTCTTCAAGCGCATTAACATATTCTGCACTATAAACCTTAGAGCTAGCTGTGGCATCTGTTACTTTGGTATTTACAATAGCGCTACCCATGCCGCCAGAAAGCTGAACTCTTTGCCATGCTGCGTCAATCTTAAAATACCAATAGGCAACGGTATCATTTTCGGCCCTTTCATAAGTAACAGCTATTAACTCTCCTGCTTGCGGATCTCGACCTCGCGCAGTTAGTTCTGCACCCACCGCCGCAAGAGTATCCTCTACAACTTGCGCTGAGGTAATGATCTCGTTAGCAATAATATTTAATGGATTCCCGACTTCGCCTTGCGGACCCCGGATATTCACTGTAGTAGGATTAGCTAACTCACCATTGTTATTCCAACTCAAATCGCCATTAGGAGCAAGAGAAGGCCAGAAATAGTACCCTCTAGGGCCTTGTGGGCCGCGCTTACCTACTAGGTTATGAAAGGACAAACTATACTTCGCGTGCTGCGGATCTGTAGTACCAGAAATTATTTCCACACTTGGAGTAGCTGTTTCACTACTGCCGTTATCAACCGCAATACCAGTAATTTCTACCGTGCCACCATCCCCCTTGGGACCTTTGATATTTACTGGGGTAGGATTATCTAACCCTCCATTATTAGTCCAGCTTAAATCTCCATTAGCCACGACCGCAGGTGTAAAGTAGTAACCAGTTTCACCCTGAATACCTTGCTTGCCTACAAGGTGACTAAAAGCTAAGTCAAAAGATCTATTCTCTGGAGTGCCACCCGCAGTAACCACGCACACAGGATCACCAGTCTCAATGCTGGTATTATTAACAGTTGCAGTCACCGCAGAAATAACACCAGGATTGCCTCTAAGGTTCTTAAACTCAAACGCAATATCTGCATTACTCTTATCTCCAGTGAGCGTTGCAGTTACTTGCGGCGTGCCTACATTTGCATCAATCGTCGCACTAACACTTTTAATCGTACCAGTTGAGCCTTTAGACCCATTTTTAACAGTAATAGGTCCAACTTTAGTACCATCAGATTTAACAAATGTAATAGAATTTGTCCCGCCATCGGCATCGGAAGTAGTTTCTTCTACATTAGTAATATCAACACCATTCCTGATATTGTAACTTTCAGTCCCAGTGGTACCATTAGAATATTTTATTTTGAAAGTATTATTACCACCACTTATTGTGGAAGGGGTATATTCAATTCCCGCAAAACTAACACCAGTATCACCTTTTGGGCCCTTAACACTAATGGGAGCAGGATTCGCTAACCCACCATCATTAGTCCAACTAATCTCACCACCATCAGTGAGATTAGGTGTAAATGTTGTGCCGCGAGGAATTTTTACCTGGAATGATAATTCATTTCCTAAAGTACCACCATATACTGGAGTGACACTTGCCACTTCAGTAGGAGCCCCTGATTCGGCAGTATTCACAGTACCAGCAACCAAACTAGCAGGCATCTTTAACCCAACTTTAGGACTAGCAAGAGAAGAAGAATCTATACTCAATTGCGGCGCAGACCCGAACGGAAGGCTAGACTCAATGCTTCCCGCCGCAAACTTAGGATAACTACTAGCTATAGACACAATTTCTTTGTAGCTATAGCCATTATCCCATTCTTTCTTCCACAACGTTGCATTATATGAAGTATCACCATCTACGGCAAGGTTCTCCGCAAACTTTGGCGAGTTAGGGTCACCATATGAGATTAAAACATAGTCCCCCGCATAGATAGTGCTATCATTTCCCAGTGCCACGTCCGCATCCATCGCAGCTTTATTGGGGAAGATTTTCTCTATAGTAAAGTCTTTACCAGCGGGTCCACCATAAAAGGAAAGCATATTCATATATATACTCACCTCACTTGTTATAAATAAAGTCAATAATCACATTCTGTAACTCTTGACCCGTCTTAAACTTAATTTTTTCAATGATAATGTCATCATCAAGTTCATAAATGCCAGTGTTTCCAACTTGAATATCTCTACCATCAATAACCATTTTGGTATGCGGCGGTGCTTGCACACCGAGTTTAGTGACCTTCGCATTACGGTAGGAAACCCCCTCCGCAAATTGTCCAAATAAGTCACTCGTCATATCTAGATCACCCGTGCCCGCAACCACTACACCATTCTTGTTGGTAGAAACTTCTGATTCTCTATTATGATAGTCTTGCAAACGATATACAATCTGTCCTATTTGCATAACTTAACCTCCTTATACTCTAGTTAAAGCCTGTGTCATAGTAATTGACATAGTGCCGTTATATGTTAAAGGTAACGAATATTGCGTAATTACATAATTTCCTTGAATACCATTTTCACGATTCTCAAGATAAATCATGTTGTTAGGCTCATACCAATATCTTGGCAAGCAAGAGATAGAAATAGTGGTATTGTAAACCAAATATTGATATAACAAATTTCTAATCTCATCAAACGCGGATGACCCAGTAGAACTATTCACAAAACTAGACTCTACTTGCGGCGAGAGTTGGAAAAAATAGTTAGTTTCATTTGCCGCACAGTATTCCCGTACCTTTTCCGCAGCATCGTTCATATCTACATATTCAATCTCAAGCAAATCTGCTACTTCTTGGTAGTCAGGAATAAAAACGATAGGTGGAATCTGTTTGGTAAATAGCCTTTTAATATCATCATTATTTACCACTTTCATGCGGCGACCGATCTGCGATACCGCGTATTTACCAACTTCACTAGTAGTGTCAATGAAGTCTATCCAGAAGATTAAACTGGCGGGATCTTCTCTTACACTAGGGTTCCAGTAATTATACTCAGGATAGTTTGTGTATACCCAATCTTTATTATCTGGATTGTAGAGTAGTCTCCAGAAAGCTAACATCTCTGCGTCATATGGTTCAGTAGACTGCGCTTGTGCTTGACGCTCCAGTGCATTACGATAGATCTCTTCTCGCCATTCCGTACAGGGGCTTGCCACGAGTTCTTTTGCCTCGGCTGGTTTAGTATTAGTATCAGTATACAGATAGTTAATTACATCACCCATATCACTAACCACTGACCACATATACTTCTTACACTTGTTGAGTACAGGCTTTTCATCAATCACCAAACGATAATGAATATCTACTCCACTGGCGTTCTTCCCCCAAACCACAAAATCATTCTTAATGTTTTCGTATCTAGGGCTACGAGTCAGAGATACTAAGGTATCAGAATCTTTAATCTCGTAGGCTGCTTCGGTAGAGTAAGATTGAATATAATCCTGCGGGACCAGGTAGGCGATGGGACTAACCGTATTTAAATAATTTTTCTTTTCTTGAAAGATGAACCGTCCATCTAAATCAAAAAAGTATTCATAATTTCCTAAAATCTAACAAATTTTCTCAAGTAAATTAACCACTGTAGCCCCGGCCGCAAGCACTAATTCTCCAGGATAAGTAAATGCGGTAAATTCATATCCAACATCTTGTCCATAGGTATATTTTTGGGTATGAACCGCATCTTCTGCATAAGCAAATGAAGCATAGTTCTCTGCAAAGTAAATAGGCTTCCCACCAATATATTTAATTAAAACCTTTGCGACTTTTTCAAGGTCGTTGATAATTATATCATGCAAAGGAATTTCACCATAATGATTAACTGCTTCTTGAATAATCTGATAAATCGTCGGGTAGTCTATCTTATAGTTTCCATCCCCTAGATCTTCAAAAATTTCATGAAAAGTTACTGCGGTAGGCAATGTGCCGCCCGCAGTTCCATCCAACAGAGCCATTTTATCCTTGCCAGAAATACTAATTGTCCACCCAGAAGTAGACTAATTAACACTGGCATTTGATATAACATAAAATCCGCAATTAAACCATATAATCTCATTTCCCATAAGACGACCAATGTAAACTTTTACCTTTTTGTTAATTGCAATCTCATTATCAAGATTTTCAATATTAGCAATTTCAGGTTTCGCTACCATAGATAAAGATAGAGTGCGGCGGACCGCTGAAGCTCCATTGGCCTAGATTGACCCGCCGGATACTCTACCTTCTATGGAGGAAAGGGGTTTCTCATCAAATGAGTATGTGACGATTTTTGCATAAGTTGTTTGTATTTTTTCATTTACAAGTTTTTCAAGAAGTTGATTATTCATAATCAGTTACCTCCTTGAATACGTCTAATTAGACGAATCTTGTAATTTATAAGTAAGGGCTTGTCATTAACCAAAATAATTTCATTTAATTTATCTTCAATAGGCTGTAAACGATATTGAGCGGTACTACCAATATAAATATTACTGCCATTAACTTCAAGAACAACACCCTCTGCATTTTGTAGACCAATGGTTTCAATACCATCAACGACAAAAGACATTTTCCCATTGGTAGTAATATAGCTGCCATCAGGTTGCTTGGTTAATGCTACACCATTATTATATGTATTTGCCGCACGTTGCATAGCTGCCGCAACAATCATTTCAGTAATACTCTGGTTTTCACCGCCACCAGCCACGTGATTAATCTGGCCCCAATCTCTATCAACATATTGCGTCCGAATAACTGCCTCTCTGATTTCTTCTAGAACACGTTCAACAGAATAATCAAGTTGAATCTTAGCAGTAGATTTTAGTTTAATAGAAGTAATTCCACTATCTTCTAATCCTGCAATGGTGTACACCCTACCTTTAGCAACATTTATTTCATTACCATTTAAAAGAAACGTTACCACGTCAGAAGTATCCGCATCATTGGCTAAGCTAAGCGTTCTTAATGTGGTTACCTTATATTTATATCCATTAATCTCTGTTTCTTGCTATTCACGAATTTTATCAAATAACTCAACAGATGGATCAAATGTACCCACAATTTGCCCACGAGCTGCTTGCGCTTCTACTTTAGATACATCTTGCCATTCACCAGATTCAAGAATCCCTAGATCTTTAAGGTTAGATAAGGTGTTTTCAGCCACCTCATAAGCAGTAGTGGAGAAACTATAAATCATACGGTTGAGGCTTTGCTGCGGTGACAAGGTAGCCCCAGTTAATGCAACGATAATATTCTTATCTGCTTCAGTAGGGGTCTTGAATAATTTATATTGTTTATCATTTAAGAATGTTTCTACTTTGTGTCTAAACTTACGCTCAATCTGCACTGTTTCAGTAGTCGGATTAGTTGAAAGTATCTCAAAATCTTTCTCCATAAAAAGATTTTCTTCGTCCATATATGCTGATACTAATGCAGATAAAGGAAACTCTGCGTAATAAGCATGACCATTATAAACAATAGTTGGATAAGTAGAACCCAAGGTGTCCATTTTCCCAACTAGCTAAGTATGCTTAAAGCTAGATAATTCGCCATTAAAATTTAGTTTAATCTGCGTACCCTGGCCGCAAAGATAAGAATATTCAAAATTCACCCAATACGGAGAGGGATCTTGCGGCAGCAGTAATTCACTTCGCGCGTTGTTGGTTTGTTTGCGCTAAACTGCATACTTATATCGCTTGCCGCACTCAATATAATAGTCAGTAAAAACTAACTCATCTGTCACTTGTTTACCAACATAAGTGAGATAAGCAACGTCATTCCATACCTAATAATCAGTATCTTCATCAGAGCGTATAATGACATAATTACCATTAAGTTCTTCTGTTGAAGTCAGTCGCACTTGAATCATTGCATTTTCTATACAAGCGATAGAAGTGCTATCAACATTTATTGCAAGATTGGTTAATTCACCTGCTGTGCTTGAGATAACTTCAAAGTCATAAGCCTTACTTTCTGCTGTATAACCATTATTGGAAACAATAGAAAGAATAACGGAATGAGTATCATATTTAGAAAATTGCTTATGAAAACGATATTGCGGCCGCGCCTCTGTAGATCCATTATACTAGACCTCTCCAGAAGACTCTACTAATTCGCCATTATGGTACAAGTCAAAACGATAAGTGTCTAAATATTCTGACTCGCCAGCCGTGAAATCTACTCCACCATAAAATGTAGGCATTGTTTCAGTCTCGCTATGAATAGCAGAAATTTCATTAGTATCACTTTCTGTTGTTTCGCCATTAAGAATTTTAACTTGCGGTGGGGTAATAGCCTTAGTAATCATTACATTAGACCACTCTGATTTCTAGCCAGAAGTATTTACTAATCTAGCTTGAATTTTATACAATTTGCCTGCTGCCCAGTGACCAGTCTTGAGTTCTCCCTTACTAATAGAAAAACTTCCTGCTGTCGCAGATATAGACAAAATGCCCGTAGCGTTATTCACCACATTGGTATTTGTATCCTAAGTATTAACCTTAACCTCTATGTTTGTAATATCAGTTAAAGAAGCTGCTTGCGGCAGCGTATAGTATACCGTGAGTGAGCTTTGGTTTGCCGCAAATGCGGGCTGGGTCGTCCGCAAAATTGGCGCAAATAAAACTGCCATAGACGTGCCTCCTTTATCTCATTTTTATTTCCTATATATTTTAAAAAAACCTTTGAATGGATTAATCACTTTTGCCCCAAAAGTTAAAGGGTGAGAATTACTCCCACCCTTATGAATTATTATAATTGTTGATAATAATATTTAAGGCCGCCTTTAATGAGCCAGTTCCATTAAAATAGCTTGCAAAAATCTTTTCACCAGTTTTAAGTTGATTAGCAGTAGGCAAAGGAACATTACTGTTAAGAGCGGCAAGAGCATTTCTAGCAGCGAGGACCTCAGCCGCAGTAATACTGTCTCCTGATGAAACAGCACTATAACTCCATGAGCTCCCTGTTTCTGCAATTGTTAATTGATTTATTTTAGATTTAAATTCATTCCAAATAGTTGCAGTTAAATTAGTCACAGGCTAACCTTTTGCTATTTTAGCTGCATCTTGTGTATCATTGCCATACCAATAGAATAAATCTATATGCTTCTACCAAACTGCATAATAATCTGCATCCGTTGCTCCAACCGTTACCACGCCATTTGTGCCCCATGCTGCAGCGGTTGCGGTTGAGGAGGTCGACCAACCTAAAAGCGAATAGCCTGCTCTAACTAAATTATTTGAGTAAGTTGCAAAAGAAACTGTCTCTCCAACCTCATAGGTTTTAGATTGTTTCTATAGATTTCCACCCCATAGACCACCGTTACCATAAAAGGTAAGAGTCGCTCTAGATTTTTGCCAAATTGCATAATATTTATAAGGGCCAGCTCCATATAAGGGACCAATTACTTCATTAACTCCATAAGTAGGACTAGTGGCAGTAGGATTTTCTGCCCAACCAATAAGAGTATAAGAACCTTCTCCATACCAAGACGGCTTATGCTGGCTCAAATCAACTCCATCGCCGTAATCTATATAAAAATCTTTAGTTGATAAGGTTCCATCAAATTTACCACCATTGGCATCTAAAATAATATGAGGCCGCACTTGCCAAGCCGCGTATAGATTATTAACTTTACCTTCCGGCGTTGCGGTTAGCGTAACGGTTCCAGTAGATGGATAAACAGTAGACCCTTCATTTAATGTTTTTTGCCAGCCTTGAAATTTATATCCTACTCTAGTAGGAACTGGAATATTAGATAGGCTAAACTCTGGTAGCGTTGTTCCAGGAAAGCTCCATCCAGTAGAAGATGGATAATAATAATCTTCTGAACTAGTGCTGCTAAAGGTACCGCCTTGCGCCATCGCATGAACTCGATATTTATAGTTGGGTGTACCTCTAACCGTGATATAACGTATACCATTACTATAAACACTATGATCAGATGCATCAAAGGTAGTTTTTATTTCATTAAAATTACCATTTGTATATTCGACAATATAATAGGGTGCGCCATAATCCGTTACAAAATTAGGAGAACTAGCTGATAAATTAGTACCACTTCTAACCGCACAAGTTGTTGAAGATGTCGAACTACTAATTGTTTCTGTTACTTCGTTACCATACATATTTTGATAGGTAACTTTATAACTATTAATACCTGGCCCTGTTCGTAAATATATAAAATTAGTATCGTAAGTTGTAGCTTGAACTGCGGTGAAATAAATTGTTCTACTCGCATTGTAAAAATCAATTGATTCAATAGAGCTTCTATAAGAAATAGAACCATTCGTTATATCTGCAATTGGATAGGTCGTACCGCCAGAGGAACTACTCCAATAAATAGTACCATTCCATGTTGAACCAGACGATGTTAATGAAATAGAACGAATGTATTTTGTATTAGCAAATTTACAACTTCTATTACTTTGTGTAATACTTGTACCGTCATTAAAATAAACAGATGATAAAATACTCGGCATTGAGCCCGCAGTTAGAGTGTAAGAAGCCGTTGAACCATTCGCTGAAAGATATACATCACGATTACTACCAGTATAGGTTAAATTGGCAGTTTTCATTGTAACACTACCATTAGAAACAGTAGCTAACACATATGGATCTGACATTGCGGAAGTAGTATCCCAATATACAGTACCAGACCAACCACTTGTCACTGTAATTTTAGAAATTCTTGCGGTCGCTGAATAGCTTATGGATGCAGGACTTGAAGTTATGGTTTTCCCATTAAACGTAACACTGGTTATAGGATAACCAAAATGAAATGTTGCTAATGCCATTTATTTCACCTCTTATCCAAATACCGCGGTGGTAGTTTTACCAACAATATCATCCCAAGAGGAACCCCCTTGCGATGTAGCATTTTTCGAAATTCCAACTCCCCAGGGAGACAAACTAATAACACGACCATTACTATCTGTAAATTGTACTGTACTTGTTACTCCCATCACAGAAACCTGATTTGCATACAAAACATTTAAAGGTTTGCTTGGAGTGCTAATCGAATTTGTTTTTTCATCCACATTGTCATAAAATAACTTATTCCAATTTAAGCCATTAATCTAACCATTTGTTACAGTTAAATTCTCAATTTGCGCGCCCTAAACAGTTAAATTCTTAATGGTAACCTTTTCTGCGTCTAGATTTCCACCGCTAATATTGTCTGCATTAATATTCCCTGCATATACCCAATTTGCATTAACGCTATCTGCGATATTAGCAGACTTAACATTTAATTCACTACCATCTATTACATTTGCGGTGAGCTTACCAGAAATATTGGCTTCTGCAATCTATAATTTACCATCAACGATATTACATCCTCCAATGGTACCTGCGGTCGCAGTAATAGTTCCAGCCACATTGGCATTAATGCATTTTAAATTACCATCATAATCAACAAGAAATTTGTCGCCAATTTGAATAGCATAAGTTCCATTGCCCATATTCACAAGGTTAATAGTCATATATTGACCATTATCAACACCACTATTTTTACCAGTAATTTGTGCCTTTTCGCCATCAATAGTAATCTATCCTTTAGTACCAAAGCTGGCTTTGCCATCTTCTCGTAACGCAAATGTGTTAATGCCGTCCTTATAACCATATAAACCAGTTTTATCCTGTGTAGAGTCTTTACCCATTACGACACCAGAAAACTAATTTACAATATTCTTAGTACCAGCACCGATTTGCGGCGCCAGGATAGTCCCACCTTCATTGTCAATCTCAACTACAGTACCATCCCAGCTATTAATAGCCTCATTACCATAAGGATTAAGATACATGAATATAGAGTGTAACAAATAAATATTTTCATCAACACTCATTTTAAGTAGACCAACAGAATTATTCTCACCCGTATAATGAGAAGCTGGAGTAAGATATTTGTTCCAAATCCCTAAGAACCCACTTAAAGATTCAATCGTACCATCTGCTCCATTGTAAGAAAAAACAAGTGGTAAGCTATCGTATTGAGGATTTACTCCTGACGAGGTATATTTAATATATTGCGGAGCTTGGTAAGTTACCGCCGCAAGATCAAGCCCACCAACACAAACATCAATAGGATAATATGCGTATACACTAATTCGACTTTCTGTCTTATAGCGAATATCGACTTGTACCTTAGCATAAAATCCGCCCATGGCCTCTGGTGTTAAGGGAGTATCTCCTGTACGAGTATATTTACTACCTGAAGAGTATTTATCAGTACCACCGTTTGACATAGCTTTAACACTAATTTTATGATAAATGTCTTGACCCGCGGTAACAATTTCAACATTTCTAGTTTGCCATGTATAAGAAATATTAAAATCAGCCTTATCCGCACGCTGCTCAATTAATTCTCCATTACAATATACAAATGCTTTAAATGCTATTTGGTCAGTTCCCCATTCCTCATTTGCATATTGTAAAGCTATTTTATCTGTACGTTTAACTTCGCTGTTTAAATCAATGGGTCTAATCAGACACAGATAGGTCGTACCATTAGTGCCTTGATCACCGTCTTTGAGAAAGCTAATTTCTTTTTCATAGTCGACATAAGTGCCATCAAGGGCAGTCAGCCGCACATAAATGGTATTATTATTTAACATTTCATAGAATTTTGTGCGTACTTTAAAATGTAGAGAATTATCTCCCGCATCTACCCACACTGATCGCATCATTGAATCTTTGAACTCTTGTTCAGTGGTAATAGGCTTTTTATTACTATCTAACCACCGCATTGTGAATGTTAATGAATCAGCTTGTGAGGTTGCAATGTTACACCGTAAAACGTGCTCAATATCATCATATTCAGTAACATCATAAATATCACCATTAGCGTCATAATGAAAAATATCGTCTCCAGAGTATTGCAAAATAAAATTGGGTAACTCGTCTTCCTCATTAGACTTATAGTTTGTCCAATTAAGCACACCAACCTTTGTACTACCATCAAATACATCACAATAGACTTTAATCCATGGATATGCAAGATAGGGTGCTAAATCAAGAGAGGAAGATTTAGTATCACCTGCCGCAATACGAGTCGTATCAGGCAACTCAATATACCATAATCCACTCACTGTGAGGGTATCATTTTTCTTATCTTTTATTTCTAAAATCGTATCAGAGGTCAAATCTAAATATAAATCATATTGACTTATTAAATTAATCAAGGAAATTTCCTTAGATAAAATCTTATCTTCATTATAAATTACTACTACTTTAAAATTTGTAGTAGCCGCTGGACACTCAGAACGTAAAATAGTAATAATATCAAACTTATCTTTTTGAACGCGGCGCCAGCCCACTCCCCCAGCCTTCTCATATTGTTCGCTACCAATCAAGATACCTGGATCTTCTGTATACCATAAACAAGAGCAAGAAGATTTACTCATTAAAGACTCACTACCTGACATTAGTTTAGCTTGAAGTGTAAGACTAGGATAATTGTCAGTAAATACCATTCCTTGCGGCGTTGCTATTGTGAGGTAGTAAGAAGAGTCTGTTAAATCAGTAACATTAATCCACTCCGCTTTGAAGTTGCGGCAGTAGATGTTCGGCTATGTAGAATTACCCACAGGATCATAGTCAGTAAATCCCTCTTGGAAAAATACTATCTTGCGGAGGCCAGTTAAATACCGCTTGGGGACAGTCAATAAAATAGTTTGTGGTGCCCAATATGAATTACGATAAGGGTCGCCATTAAAAAGTGATGTATCTAGAGTATAGGTAACTTCTGGGGAGTCTTCCTTCGAAGTAGCGAAAGTCAGCCGCAAACCATAATTGCCAGTTGTTTTAGCATTCACAAAAGTAGTCATAAACTCCGCAGAAATGCGGAACTCGGTTCCACGATTTGCATATTGCTGGAATACACTATGGCTAGTTGCATCATCTGCTGTGAACAAAGTAATTTCACTCTTGTGGTCAGCTCCATCGTAGGCAATTAATCCCATCTCGCCAGACCAGTTTTGTTCATAAATTACTGACCAGTCTGGACTGAAAGATTCCTCTATTTGGTTAGACTCATTGCTGACCGTGATATCGGTATTATAAGTATAGCCCTCTATATATTTAGTTTTAGAAAAATCGCCTAATGGAATTTTTACTAAAACATTATCTCCAATTTTATATTTTGTTTTACCCTGTGAAAATGCAGACCAAACACCATCCTGGTATCGTACTTTATATTCTCCTTTTGTTACATCCACAATAGAGAATATTTCACCAGAAATTGTCTTATCTGCTTGGTACTGAGATAACTAATTACTAGCTTCATTGGATATGACTTTATAGAGTCCGTCAGCTAAGTTACTCATATTCATTCTCCTTTCTCGCCAAGGGGTGGGCTATTACACCCACCCCATTAAGTTATTTTGTATAGAAGTTAATACGCTGTGCTGAGGTTTGAACCAGAGATTCAAGGGCCTCCTTAATTTCAATCGCATCACGTACTCCAGGGAAGTCCGCATTAATCTAGACAGATTGGGCTAGTTCAGTAGCCTTGCGATCGAAGGCTGACCGCATACCAGAATATCTAGATCCAAACAAGGACTAACTCGCGGCTGCAGTCCCACTAATGCGAGCACGCATTTCTGCAATCATAGAAGGAGCTAACTCACGGATATTTTGAACCGCCGCAAGCATATTTTTTGTATCCTCTTGATTTAGGACAAGTTCCTTTTGATGTAGAACTGCTAGACGACCATCAGAACCCCAATCTCCAGTATATCCACCAGATGCATATTTCATAATTCTTCCACTAGTACTATTAGAATAATCTAAGAAGCTACCTGATTTAAGAGTTGTGCTACGATTTAGACCATATTCTGGTCGAGCATTAATCCAGGCAATAGCATCTTCTTTTTTCTTGAAGTAACGAGACACAATTGTATCGTTTTGTATCCAATAATATGTCCCGGCAGAAGACGTTGTCGTTGAAGTATTGGTTGAACCGCCCTGATATCCACTACCAGTACCAGATCCGCTACCTCCAGAGCCAGAGCCTCCACTCCAACTACCGGTTGCACCTAGTTTATTGATACTACTCACAGCTTCATTATATTTCTGAACCGCAGTCGCAGTTTCTGATGCCAGCTTTTGGATCGCAGCAATTGTATTATAAATCTCTTTAGTCCAAGTGGCTTGCGCTTCTGTTACATCCTACAATTCACTAATCTTATTCCAGATTTCATCAATAGCAGACGTAGCTTTATTTTGCAACTCCTCGTTAGCTTGCGTCAGTCGATCAACTTTATCACTCAGTTGGTCATAAGACACACCAATTTCATTAGAAATATTACCGATGTTACCCTTATACTTAGTTAGGGCTTCATTAAGTTTTGCAAACATCTCAGCAGTAGTTTCAGTGAAAGAACCTTCAATAGCAACTAAATTAATCAATTGATCACTATATGCGCTATTAAAGTCATTCGCATTACCGCCCATTTCCTCTAGAATACGTTGGAAGTTCTTTTGGAAATTTTGTGCGGTTTCACTAGTATCATCACCATATTTGTTAGCTGCCTTTTGTTGCTCTGCAAGTGCAGAATTACCTGCATCTTTCATATCCTTAGCGGCATCAGTTTGCATCTTCGCCAAATCAGCATACTTCTTTTGATAATATGCTTGAATTTCATTGATAGCATTTTGACGCTGCTCCGCATTGAGAGTATCGTCTTCATAAATCTTGCGGATTTCATCAGACATCTCTTGCCATAGAGAAACAATCTCACCAGTGATATTCTCAGTTTGATCTTTTGCGGTGTTATAATAATCTTGCATCGCTTTCAGATATTCTTGCTGCTTACTATTAATATCTGCTTCGTCTGCAGTAAACAGATAATTATAGTTGCCATTTGCGCCACGTACCAACCGCACTTTACTCTTAGCATTTTGTGCTTCTTCAAGAGCAATTTGCTTGAGGGTCATATTGTATTTGGCTTCCATAATCTTGAGGTCATACTCAGATAAATCAGCGTTGGCTTGGCGTTCCGCAAACTCGTCCTGCAAGGCTTTCAGAGTAGACTTAGCATAATCCGTACTCGCTTTAGCAATAGATTCTTGAACTCTGTTATTAAGGTCTTGCGTTTCCACAAAACGATTAACACCATCTAAGAATCTATTATCCTCGTCTTTAGTGCGGTTATATTTGGCTTGTAGCTGTTCAAACCCTAGACCACGAGTCATTTTATTTTCAAATTCATAGAAAATATCATCAAGAGCATTAGAGTAGATATTCTTTGCGGCCTCCATTGCCTGCGCTGTGGCCTCAAGCATTGCATCTTGTGCTTCTTGATAGTCTTCTAACAATGCATCACGATTAGCTTTGAGAATATCATATTCAGCAGTTCCTTGTGTAGCATTTGCTAATGCAATTTCTGCTTCACGAAGCTGAGTTTCTGCGCGCTCCATGTACTGCTTTTGAAGTTTAGCCTGAGTAAGAGAATTCTCAAGAGTAGCATTATAAGTTTTACTTAGCATAGCATACTTATCAGCCAATGAATTATTGATAACCTGTAAATCAATCAAATCATTCATTGCATCAAGTACGCCCATGTTACTCTCAAGCATTGAAATAAATTCCTCAAACCGATCGGCAGCCGCATCAAGAGCGTCAGGTAGTGTCTCTTTAAGGGTTTCAATATAATCTAGCATTGCGGAACCACTGTCAACCAATTCTTTCCGTAAATCAGCTAATTCGTCTTGCAAGGCTTGTACATCAGTATATTGATTAGCATTGCGAATCATATCTAACAAAGAATTCATCTTGGTTTCATAATCCGCAAACATTGAAATCTCATCTTTGACGCCTTGTGCATTCAGTCCCGCATTGCGGACACCGTTATCTAGCGCATCACCAATAGACTCATTAATCTCTTTCTGGAACTCACGCAAGGTATCTTGCATTTCCTTCCAATCAATACGAATCTAGAGTGCTTCCTTAACCTTCTCAAGTTTAGCATCTTCTATCTGCCGCATGGCATCTTCATACTCATTAAGTTGCTCACGGAAAGTGTCAATAGAGTTCTCATAGTTCTCTAAGAGTTGCATTTTATCATCATACTCTTTTTGAACCATATCTTGTTGGTCTTTACTCACAGAGTTGATGCGGCTATTATACTCGTCTGTAATTTGTTGCAGAAGTTGAGTATAATTTTTAAGTTCCATACTCGCAGTATCATATTCTACGGATAGACCGTTTGCACGTAGAGCCTCAAGATCAGAGGTAACAAACGCAGCCGCGGCAGCTTGTTTTTGAGATTGCAGTTCCGCAACTTTATTGAGTTTCTCAATCTTCTGCGTGAGCATTTCAATCTTATCAGTACCATAAGCACGATCTGCCGCAGTAGAAATATCATCAAGAAGCTCTTTCTGATATTCAATTTCACGCGTAATTTCATGGTAACGCTCAAGAACTTCTTTCAGTTCTTTTGTGGTATCACTGCCACCTTTGCCCCCCCCCACTGTAGAATTAATGAGGTTTCCTGCCTTCAGACGAGCGAGCGCCGCATCAATCGCACCAATTTGAGCGCCAACCGCTTTTAACTCATTGTCAGTTCCCGCAATTAAGCTACTTGCCGCATCTTGAATATCTTTTAGCGTGCCAAGTTTATCGATTTCAGTTGTCCACTTTTCAATTTGCTTAGCAACCGCATCAGCATCAGATAGTTTAGAAGTATCAAATCCCTTAACCTCAGAACCAGAATAACCAGTTTGTACATTAGTGACAGGATCTACGGGAGATACCGCAGAAAATTTGCTAGCATTTTTCTCTGTGATATTGAAATAATTAGCTTTAGCTCTAGCCATTGTATTCCAATAATTAACCACATTAGTAGCTAAATTGTGTGTCGAAGTATCAATAGAAACATTAGAATTGATTGCATCTAATGTTGTAGTATTAAGGGTATCTGTAGTATACTCCGCAACGGCTTTAGCATTTTCAGTTAATGCTTGCGATTTTGCGGTATCCGCATCAACGACACCAGCGGCTTGTAGAGCAGCATCATCAGCAATAACTTGTTGCATCATTGCTTGTGCCATATAACCAGCTGCTGCAGCATCGGTTTCAGCTTGGGTCGCCGCGATTAGTAGGCGTTTTTTCTCTTGTAGAGCCTTTTCTTGCACCACAAGCATTTCGCGTTGAGTTTCTAATTGAGCAATCTTGGCTTGCCGATCGGCTTCTACTTCGTCTTTCTTTTGTTGAACATAGGCATCAACAACAGACTGATTGAGTGAAATAGTAGCATCTACATTGGCTTCACAATTGCGGAGAAGCTCGCCATAACCAGAATCAATAAGAGAAACTACATCCTCAGTAGTCATCTCAAGACCATTAGCAATTTTCTCTTGAAGTGCATCAAAATCACGACCAATATCAAATGCCTCATCAACGTCTTGCCGCAAAGAAGAATCAATAGAGAGTTTGATTTTGTCTGCGTTCTCTGATAAATTATCAACAATTCTATTTACATCAGCAAGAATTTGCTTTTCATCATCAGAGAGAGAATCTGGATCTAACTCTGCCCGTAGTTTTATATCGTTATATTGGTCTTTATCATACTCATTAAGTTGTTTTAAATAATTGTCTCTTGCATTTAGAGCTTTGCCTAAATCAGAACCCAGGTATTCAATGCGATTATGGTAAATTTCGTTCCATTGACCAAGAAGGTCTTTCTCATTATAATCTGCAATAACTTGTGCGCCATTTTCGCCAAGTTCATTAAGCATACTAATGAGTTTATCTCCCCACAAAGATTTTAATTGTTGAAGAGTTTCTTGATCTAATTCATTTATATCAACGTCGCCAGAAGATAGGCTAAGAACAGTATTTAAAAGTGTTTTATCTAAGTTTTTATATTTTTCAATGAATGGCTCAACAATTTTGGAAAAATCTTCCATACCCTGCTGTGAGGCCATGGCTTCCCGCATAGCTTCATACGAGAAAGTTCCAAGAGATGTACCCTCAGAATCATAAAACTCAGCACTGTCGCCCCATCCGCCGATACCTGTTTTCTTTCCTTTTGCGCCACCTAATACATTTTCACTATACCAATCAATTACTTCTTGCTTAGATAATTCATTAATTCCATTTTCTCTTGCTTGATTGACATATTGTTTTTCATTAGAGGCATAGAGCTTAGATAGTCCTGTGCTTAATTCTTTAGCTTCTTCTCCAAAATTAGCTTCTACAAATTGCGCGGCGAGGAGGGACTGTGATTCAGTATTTGCTTGTAATTTAACAGCAAGGTTTTGCAGTTCAGCGGTATTTTCTTGAATAAAATCTAGCACTTCGCCGCTTGCCATTCCGCCAAGTAGATTAGATAGAGCATCTCTGTCGCCAAGAACAGCACTGTTTCCATTAGCGACCTCTTGTACAACCTTTTTAACAACAGCCTCAGATGCAACAAATTTACCAGAATTTTCAAGTCTATCTGCTCTAAAATCAGTAACAGCATTTTCATAGTCTTGACGATTTTTTGCCATTGTAGCTGCATAATAGCCTTTTGCTAAATCATTTGCACGATTTTGTTGAGCTTCAATGAATCGTTCTTGCCCAGCTGCGCTAATTGTTAATTTACCATTTACATTTTCAATTTCTCCTGCTAGCTCAGGATACTTTTCAAGTAATTGTAAAACTTGGAAATTAATATCTTGAAGATTTTGTTGCCATTCTTCTGTTCCTTGTGTTAAGGATTTTAAAGTATCTCCTAAATCGTCTAACTGTTTAAACGAAGATTTTAACTCAGTGATAGAGTTACGTGCTTCATCATATTGAGTTTTTAGCTACTCCTGTTGTTCTTGAAGATGCTTTGTTTTTTCTGTGCTAGTTTCAATTGCTTCCGTCAATGCATAGATACCCAGGCCCACAGCCGCAATAGCAAGTGTCCAAAGTCCTAGGGTTGCTAAGCTAGCTTTCATTGCACTGTTTGCAGCAATCTAAGCAGTAGCCTCTTGTGTCAGCGCTCCAGTAAATGCCTTGGTTTCTTTTGTAGCAAAAATTTTAGCAATTTTAGTGGTTAGTCCGCTACCTTCTGCAATACTAACCCCAGTATTAGCTACAGTTAAATTTCCTAAAACACCTTTGCTAATGTTGTCTACTAATTTACTAGTAGAAATAGCCTTTAAACCAGAGCTTAAAGATGGTAACAACATTCCCAAACTCATAAACAGAGTTTGTAAGCGCTCGCCCACAGTTAAATCTTCATCAGAGAATACTCGACCCAGACTTTGGAAGCTAGACCAGGCAATAGACAAAGAAGACAAGGCAGTTCCTGCTTTTACAATAGATGCAGCAAAATCGTCTGTCTAATCAGTAAATTTAGGAATTTCTGATATTACATCACTCCCTAATTGTCCAGCATCAATATATCCAGCTATTTGCTGCGCACGAGCACTTCCTCTTGCAGCACCTCGTTCTTGAGCCTCAGAGAAGAAATTCATAGCATTCTTGCCTGCTACATTAGAACCAAAAAACTTAGATTCTTTAGCCAAGCGGGCCATTTCTTCTTCACTTGTTTTAATTAAATTATCTACATAAGCCTTAAAATCTTTTTTGGTCGTTTTAGAATCTAAGCCAAATGCTGTTAATAACTAATTTTTCTGACCTTTCCATGAGAAGGATTTTGATTTTAATAATTCTTTAATACTTTGAGCCTAAGTTCGCTGGTAAGCTATTTCTTCCGCGGCTTGTAAATATTCTGTTCCACTTTTATATTTATCAGAATAGGTAATAAAATTGCGGCCGCCCATCGTCGTAATAGCACCCTGTTTAAAGAGATCCTCGCCAGCTGCATCAATAAATATTTGCGATTCATTGCTTGCAGCTTTCGCAGCCTTTGACAGTTCAACCGCAAGATTTTGTGCCGCCTGAACTTGCTCAAGTAAATGCTAAACAGATTCAACTTGTTCAGCATTGTAACCTTCCATTAATTTATTAAGATCTAGTTGATATTTACCTAACTATTGATAGAATAAAATTTCATTCTTATCAGAAGCAAAGTTACCTTGAGAATTTGCATATTTTTTAATTTCTTCAAGAGCGCTTTCTTTTAATGCGATAGTATGCTCTTTTTCTTTACCAGTAAGGATGCCTACATTATAAGCAACATCACGAATAGATTGAGCCACCTTTGGCCCAACCAATTTATTCATGGCTATAGTAGCAAGAGCAAGAACACCCTTTAATCCGCCAATAGAATCAGCAAACAATTCAACTGACTTTAATCCATCAGCAAAACCATTTGTTAGACCAATCCAAAATTCATCCTTAACAAGTGAATCATAGATTCCCTCTGCAGATGCTTTAACATTCTTGCGGGCGGCCTCCCAGGACTCAGCGAAAATATCGGCCTGGTTTTGTAATTCACCAGTAGCATTTTTTGCTGTCTCCAGGTTTTCCTTCATAAAGTCCCAGTTATCCATCAAGGCAATGAACTGCGTGTACTATCTTATCGTTTACCCGCCCAGTTTCCTGGGCGGCCAGACTATATCTTCACCCACTTAATGTGGGGCTCTCCATTTCGAACCTTATTCAGGCCCTACTCCCTTCCGGGATAGTCGTTGAACTTTATTCTTCATTTATATATTTCCATTTATATCCATGATGGGTATTCTTTTTCCCATTACAAACATTAACTATAAGATTACTATAACATCCGGGATTCTATCGAGCGGCTTCTGCGCAGCTTGGATAGACTTCTAACAATTCATCTTCCAAACTGTACTTGCCAACCTCTTTAGTTTTTGTATTTGTTTTAGTAATATAGTAACTATGATAAACATTTTGTTGTTGAGTAATTTGTTCTAAATTAGTTATATTATTATTTGTTCTATTTCCATCAATATGATTAATAACTTTAGTTGAATCAAGTGGGCCAACAAACATTTGATATACTACACGATGAGCCATTGGATATTCTTTTCCTGTTGAGAGGGATAAATTCCATTCAACATACCCATCTCCACGAATACGTCCTTTTAATAAATTTCCTGTTTTAGTATTTCTAATTCGTCCACAATTAGAAACTAAATAATTCTCTTTATAAGGCTTCCATATCTCATCCGGCAAATCTAATGCAGAATCATATTTAATACGAGCAGAAGCATTGTTACTAGCCTCTCTAAGTCCTAACCTAATTGCATGGATATTATTTTCTTCCACGGTAATCCATTCAAGATTACTAATATTATTATTTAATTTATTACCATCTTTATGATTTACTACGGGTAGGTTATCTGGGTTAGGAATAAATGCTTTTGCTACCAGCCTATGAGCCAACTAATCAGTTTTCTTACCATTAAACCGAATAGCATATACTCGATAACCAGCTTTATTTACTGTGCCACTAAGCCAATTTTTTGTTTTCGTATTAAATAATCGCCCATCCTCATATATAATATAACTTGTTTCAAAATCATTTATCATAACAGTTTTAAATTGTGCCAATCATATCACACTCCTTCTTTAAAGCATGATATAAATGAAGAATCTTAGCTGCGGATCACCCAATCCTCAATGATTTTACCATACCTCAGTCATTACCTTCGCCACTATCTATATCACTATGATAGTTTGGTTATTGAGGCTCTAAGGGACTTCCCGCAATTAGAAGAGTTTTACGCGAGCATAAGTAAAAGTTTACCCGCGACGCCCTGCGCAAGGGCTACTTGTTCGTCTTTATTTAAGGTGCTCCATCGCTCACCAATATCGCTCAAGACATCATCCATATTACGCAATTCGCCATTGGAATCCTTAATCGAAACTCCAATCGCGTCAATTGCTTTCGCATATTTGCCAAGTGTGGTACCATCATCAAGAGTCTTGCCTAATTCAAGGTCTTGAATTCTAGCAAATAATGTACGGAAGGCAGTACCAACAACATCTGCGGATTGACGTGTTGTTGCAGTGACAGTTGCTAATGCTGCAGTAGCATATTCATAACTTAAACCAACTGTTTCAGCAGTCGCTGCAAACTTATTTAATCCAGTCGCGATCTCTTGTGAACTAGATGCGGTCGCCGCACCTAATGCTACAATAACATCCGCAAAATACTCTAAGTTTTTAGAACCTTTAGCAAAGTTATTCCAAATTGCGGTCAGATACTCAGAAGAGGTAGTAAGATTCTCCCGTGATACATTTGCGAACTTGGCTGTTACATCAGTTCTAGCTTTAACGCTCTTGTCATCTAAACCCTGTTGATAGTAAATTAATGAAGCATCCGTATATTTAGTAGTAGTAGTATTAAGCTCCTTTGCCGCTCGGTTAGCCTACTTAGCAAATTGAGCCATCTCGGCTGTACTCTTACCTGTAACAATACGGATATTATTTAGTGATTCATTTAAATCTTCCGCATAGCGGTAAGCATCGCCAATTGCCCCTGTAAAACCAGTCAATAAACCAGAAGTAACTTGCCAGCGAGCAGTATTCTTCATAGTTATCCACAGTTTATTCATTAACTCATTGCTACGCTTCAGAGGCATCTCTGCTTCTGTAATAGCACGAGCAATGTTCATAAAGGCAACTTGCCCAGCGGGGCCCACCTTAGTCAAAGAGGCACTCAAGCTAGATAAAGTAGTATTACTAGAATGTAATGATCTAGCAAATTTAGAAATATCTAGCTTACCGGTATCTATGTTAATAGCTGCTTTTAAGTGCGCGCCCAATTGTGTCGCTGCGCTACTAGCTTCACGGATCTATTCGATACCAAAATTACCGCTAATCTTGCCAGTAGCAATTTTATTTAGTTGAACTTCTAACTGTTTTAGTGCGCTACTTAATTTGCTAGTATCTGCACTAAACCCAATTACATAGTCAAATCTTTTATTAGCCATATAGATCTCCTTTCACTCATTATAATGCAAAAAGGCTCTGAGATAGTTAATACCTCAGAGCCTTAAACTATTCTCTATTTATTTTAAAAAATCAATAAATAGGATTATTCAGTTTTGTCCATAAATTCTTTAATTGCAGCGATTTCTTCCAAACCTTCTTTATTCTTGAGCTTCTCCATGATTGAGTCAAGTTGATCACCAAGTTCAGTTGCATTACCACTCATCGCAGTCATAGTCCCTGCAAATGATGCATTGAAACGCTCAATATTACCGATTGTTTCATCAAGAAGCAGAGAAATATCGATCCACTCATGGCGGTCGTAAGACTCAACCGTCCTCTGTACGGCTCCCAATAACCCAGAATGAATAATCTTGTCAGCCAGTTCACCAGGATTGACCAAATCTTCATCGCTAATCTCAATATCTGTGAAATACTTGATATAAGCAATAGTCTCAAACACAGAAGTAATAACAGGGCTAAATGTACCATGATCAGGATTCATAGCATGACTAACCACAAACTGAATAAACTCAATCTTTGCGGCGGTAGGTAGCCAACTCCGCACTGAGATTGTTTCTCCATGATACGTAAACTCACCTTTTACAGGTTCAATCGCAATATTTAAATCTTTAAAGTTCATAATGAACCTCCTTCTACTCTTGTTATTTATATTATAACATATTTTTTAGAATTTGTCAAATTCAAAATACTTGTACACTCGGTACATGGTATTTATTCATAGCTATTTCTACAAATACCTATGGCTTAATATATGCAATTAATTGTAAATTAGCTAATTCTCCCCAGACAGTATTACTACGTTGAAATCCTTGTGCATAATTAGGATAGTCAGGATCGCCCACATATGTATTAGCAACACCTGTTTTCCCACTATCTCCTTTAGAAAATGATACCTTAATAGCTGAATCTATGCCGCCAGATTTTCTAACATTAAATGAATTTTGAACTGCTTTAATAATATCATACATAGAATACAATCTACCATTAACTAGCATAAAGTTACTAACATTGAGTTCTTGCTTATCACTAGTGCGATTGCCCATACCAGCTAACCACTCATTAAAAAATCTAGATGCAATACCTTGCCGCACGGCTAAACTCTATGTTGTAGCTTTTGTCCAGTCATGTGTTAGAACGTTGGCTGCATACTGTTTCATTTCTGGAGATAATCTATTTAAATAATCAAGAACTGAACCACTTTCTTGAATTTTAATTTCTTTTTTACTTAATGCGCTTTCTGTCTTACCTGTAAGACTAGGATAATTTTTAACAGACGCTGCAATCTTCATTTCAAATTTTAAATTTTTCTTATCTACATTAGAAGTAATAGATAATAAAGGGGTAATAATATCTGGTTTAATAGTGCCCCCTTCCTCTGATTGCAAACTACCTGTAATTATACTCTTTCCCTTTTTTGCGATACTTAAATTTTTATAAATCTAATTATCTACAAAATTTTCAATATCATTCAATCCCACAAATTCACCAATAGCGCCAAAAATGGTACTTAGTTGTAGGTGAAGAAGTTTAGCTAGTTTCATAGTAGCTATTTTACCGGACATTCCTTTGCCTGTTAATTCAGAGTAACGGCTACTTAAAACATTTAATGATGAACATACTTGTTTTAATAATTTAATTTCCTCTGCCGCAAGTGGAATTGTATCTGGAACATTAACTTTATCTTTACCCCATTGACTAGCAATTATTGTATATGCAACTTTTAAATTAGGAGTTTTTTGAATAGCTGTTAATGTCTAATCCAAAAGGGTTGTAAATGCACTTAAATTATATAAATCAGTTTTAGCATCTTCTATTTCAATTGATACTGAGCTACGCATTCCAGCAAGAGAACTCATAAGCTACCCTCGACTAGAAGTCCATGCAGAAGTAATTATGTTTGACATATTGGCGTACATTTCTTCTACATCTTCTTTTGCGGCAATACCACCCTATGTATGTAGTCCAGCTCCCGCAAGACTTTGTGCCATACCTAAAAACCGACCGGTACCGCCAGAGGCTGTTTCCATCGCCGCAGTAACAAATCCTCCGGTGTAGCTTTCAACATAATCTCTATAGTGCTTAGGCGTATAAATAATATAGCCACGCTTATTACTATAATATTTATAATCTCTTGATACTTGCTCTGCCATAGTTTATTCCTTTCTCTCTTAATAAAAGAAAAAAAAGGGAAGGATTTCTCCTTCCCTTAAAATCTTAATTAGCCAACGGCGCAAGCCGCACGAACTTCCTCGGCGCTCAGGGACTCTTCATCAATAACTTGAATCAGACCCAGAACCTTCTTAGTCTTATTAAACTTAGTATAAGCGGGGAAGCAGTCAACAGTGAAGTCGAACACAGCAGGATCTCCACTATTGCTAAATGTCAGGTTAAAGTTGGATTGAACCTTACCGTTAGGAATAACCATCTCAGCAGGCATATCCACACCATCAGCCTCACGGCGGAACAGGGTTTCACCCTCAATATAGAAGTTACCAGCAAACTTATCAGCAGTAATTTCAGCTTGGAAACCAGCCTTCTTAGCAACATAATAGTCAACCAGAACAACAGAACCGATAGGCAGATCAACAGTCACATTCTCGCCATCGGCGTGGCACAGAATAGTAGCAACGGCCTCAGCACCCTCACCAGCAACAGTCACCTTAGCAGGGACGCAAGGCTCACCAACAATCTCACCATTAGCATCCAACTTCATACAGAAAATGTCAGCTTCTTTATGAAACACATACTTATCAGTGGTGCTAGTGTCTTCGCCATTCTTGCGGCCACCATTCCAGCAAGGAATAACACCCTTGGGTAGAACAATGGTATTAGCAGTCTTAACCTCAACCTGAGAGGTCTGATGCACGTAAATGGGCTCGCCATCCTTAGCCTCAATCAGATCAGCGCCAGAAAGAATAGCTAGACCCTCCGGAGAAAGAAGCGCATCCTGCATCGTCAGAGTCAGGGTTTTATCTCCTTCCCACGCGATTAGACGGGGGTTACCCCAGCCGCCTTGAGCGTAAACGCTAGTAGCAGCGCCCTCTAAGCCAGAGGTCTTCAACGTATCAAAGTACAGCACCGGCTCATCCTTATAGAAAGTACGAGAACCCAGAGTCATCTTGTTCTTAGCACGGAAAACCACATTGGCCACTTCACGAGAACCAAATTTCATAATATAGTTTCCTCCTTATGATTAATGTAGATTTTTCATCCAATTTTCAGCTTCTTTCTTTGGGTCTCCGCCCGCAAGCCGCACACGGAAATCATTATCCCAATTAGAATACAAGCTAAATCTTTCCATTAAATCAAACAATTGAAACAATGTTAGTTCCAAACATTCACTTAATGGCATTTTATTTCCAACACATAGTATTGAAATATATTTTGTCAATGCGCTTTCTTTCTTATTATTTTTTATCTCTGCTATCTTGAGCCGACTTTTCATTAGTTTATCAGCTATGCGCTTTGCACGCTCATTAGCAGGGTTATATGTAACATTATCCCCTTGCCGCATATCTCCTAAACAAAGCACCTGCTTGATTATAGCCTAAAAATCACTAAAATTGTTATCTTCTATAATTGTTGCTTGTTTTAATTCCTTATTATATAATAAAATAGAATTTGGAGTAAATGAAACAGAACAGAGAGGAAACAAGAGAGAAAGCAAGGTATGAACAGACTCCTTTTTATCGGTTGACGCTGGATCTTGTAGTACCTTCATAAATATTTGAAAATTTGAGTATGTCTCTAAAACAATTTTGTCCTAAATTATCCATTCTTTTTCTAAACAAAGATAATTGGTCGCTTCAAAAAACTCAGTTTCTCCCATCATACCAATTTCTCGCATAGTTAGAGGATGAATAACTGTTTGAAACGCGGCGACAGGTATGTCACAGCCGCACATCAAGGCTAATTGAAAATCACTCAAGCGGATTCTTCTTATCTTCATCGCCACGAATGGCGTAATAAGTTAGAGACACTCCCGCAAAATCCTCATTATAAATAGCTGGCCCCGCTTCAATAAACTGCAATTCTCCAATGCCAGTTAAATGTTTACCATCTAACATAGCATCAAGTTCTCCCGCAATACGGTAAGGCTTTAGCTCATAATTACCTAAATCCCAATCTTCATAATGACAGTAAATATCAATATAAAATGTATTATCTCTGTAATGCGGATTTGTCGCATTAGGATAAAACTTACCATAGGAAATATGTAAATAAGTATGAACCTCTGGATGAATATACAAACGAGGAACCAGAGAAATCTGACGTTTCTCTGGATCACTACTCAGCATACCTTTAATCTGTTCACTTGTTAAATCTGGCTTTTCTTTCCAGTCACGCCCATTATAGTACAATAGTTTGAGTAAATTTTGATTACTCAAAATTTTATCCATCAAGAGCGCGCAATCTTTGGGCATCCCCAAGAAACTAGACTTGGGAAATTCATATGAATTAACTCTCATACCTTTTTCTCCAATCTATTAAAACAAAGACTCTACGACAATCTTGCGGGAACGCGTCTCACTATCGGTTTTCCACTGTAATTCAAATCCAGAACTACAACTAATTGACTTCAACCAAGTTAGTTTTACAGTATTTCCATCCTTCTCTAGTTTAACGGGAGCGCAAGTATCACCTAATTTGGTACTCCAAGTGCCAATGGTATCTGCTTCTACAGAATAAGTCTCTGTAATCTTTGGTTTAATAATCCCGTTACCATGAATTTCTCCTTCATCAAGAGAAGGGATAGGTTCAAATTCAATTAACCCATCCTTAATTTCATCGGTATCTGTGTCGCGGTCTTTATAATACTCTTCTGCGTTAATTTCAATAACACCCTCAATAGAAATAGTGTCAGGAGCTTGTACTCTCCAACATTTCCCATTAAGCATAAATTCAGAGTATCTTTTAAATAACCGCACTGTTTGTTCATTCTTAGGGATTAAAATATTTAGAGATAAATTAGGCACATCAATACGAATTTGATTCTTTTGAATGCTCTCAATCTTCGTCTCAACAGGGCCACGAATTGCGGCATAGGTTGCATACACCTTACCGTCTTTATCATCTCTAAATTTAATAATATATTTACAACGACGAATTTCACTTTCAAAATAAGCGTCCTCAGTCATTGCTGGTAAATAAACAATCCATTGTGTTAGTGGTCCACGCTCAGTTTGCCACTCAAACACATCTCCGGGCTAATAGCCCGCGTTATAATCAATAGAAAAAATCTTGTCGTCATAATCTTGTTTCAGCTTATCTGGATTAATTAATGCTCGATACCTCTTTTCATCAAGAGGAAGAATGTTGGTATCAGCATCCGTCTCCATTGGTGCGATGACCCTCTACACTCGTCGTACATCACAAGCCTGATAAGAATACTTTAATGCCCACAAAAACGTTCTATACTTATCTTGAATCATACGTTTATCTTGCGCGATACCGCCTTGCAATTCAAGGCGTCGCTACATTAATTCACGATTCGTCATGTGTTAGTTTCCCTAAGAGATCAATACATCTAAATACTGTCTTGCGGTAAAGCATAAAATCGTCGCAGACAGGACTCCGCAGCCCCTCTAGTTTAGATAAAATAATTAAATAATTTACCTAAGCCGCGAATAATTCATGCAAGCCCGCAATTTCTTCAAGAATAATATTTAGATGCGTTTCCCAATCTTCTTGATTTTCACGCATTGGGATTAACTTCCACACTTGATTCACCAATCGCCGCATATCTGTATTAAACGTATCTTTAGTAAATGAAAACATATATTTAGTTTCCATCTAACACACTCGTTTCCATTAGACTAGACCAGTTAGACAAATACTTGCCCTCCTTATCTAATTTGCGGCGCTTGTATAGACGTTGTGCATGGCGGTCTGTTTTTTCACAAGCCTCCTTAACACTTAACAACCGTGCTAAATGAGATGCTTGACTTGTTAGCTTGAAGGACGCTCCAGATGCCTTCTAACGAGTATTTTCTATTGATGTAATTTGTCTTTGTAACCAAACAAGAGCCATAAGATTTGCAATAATCCGCACTTCCTCAAGAGTGAGATCTTCCTCGTAATCACAAGTAGTTGAATCGAACCCATATAGGGCAAAGCGTGGAAATTCAAAACCTGGAATTGCGGCCTTGAAGATATTCTGCAAATCCGCTTCTGTTTCTTCCTTAGTCATAATACCAGGGCCTTCTTCCCCAGTAATCGGATTGATTGCATACAGATCATCTGTTACAATGGCGAAGAAGGCATCACTGATTACATTTTCAAAAGAGGTCATTTAGTTGCCTCCTTCCTATATTACTTTCCTAATGTCATGCGGCGGACGGGTGCTGCCGGTGTGCTAGTGGTCTCCGCATTTTCCTTATAGTTAGGATTAGTGCGACGGCCAGCGGTAGCCGCAGGTTTAACATCTTCTTGGGATAGCTTGTTAATCTTTAATGCAGACATAACATCAAAACCAAGAATGTCCTTAATGGCATTAATCTTATTAAAGTCATTCAAGGGTAACTTAACCGCGTAGTCCTTAATAAGACTCTTAACACCCTCTGGTGCAAAGTTCAATGCATCAATAAATTCATCATCAGAACAACTCTGCATCCATCCAGGGATCTTCTCCTCAGTCAGCCAATACTCCGGTTCAACCTGGACATTAACAATTTCTTCTAGAGCTTCGGCATCATGAACTAGAAGATAACCCTCAATCAATTCACGACCACCTGGTTGAGAAGTCAGTGCTTCAAGTTCAGCAGGAGTAATCTTCTTAGTCTCCTTGGGGGCGAACTCGCGCCGCAAACCCATTTCTGGGATATTATAAATAACAGTACCAAAACTACGATTGGTAACAGCAATCTTATTCTCCATATTTAATTATCTCCTTTTTCACATTATAATAAAATGGGGAGGGAGTTACCCCTCCCCACAGGAATTAGATGGTAGCCAGCTTGCCCTTCAGATCGGTATCGACATAGGAAGCCATGTTATTGGTAAACATGACACCAACGCCAACCTTCTGATAGACCTGCATCTCACGGGACCAGTCATCATTCTCGACCTCGCGCATATGAGCAGAACCCTCAAACGCAATCTTGACGGGCTTCTCATTAGAACCAGTAGGCATAACCCAAGCATAACCAGGATCAATCACCTTAGTGGCATTGGTCTCATCCTCGAAGGACTGAGGCAGCAGAACCACACGAACACCCTTGTAGCTAGCCAGGAAACCATTGGCCCAATACTGATCACGCATATTATCAGAAACCCACTTATCAGCAGGAATCATCTTGGTAGCGAACTCACGAGTAGCATAAATCACCGGAGTGCCATAAGCAGAAACCACAGACACCAGACGGTCCATACCAGCCTCATCAAAACCAGCCGCAGAAACACGGTTAGCCGCAGGCAGCTGCTCAATAGAAGACATTAAAGCCTTAGCGATCTCACGCAGAATCAGCTCATCCATGCCCTCCAGGACAATGTTCACCAGTTCAGCCCAGTCAACACGGCCATCCAGGAACTCTTCGAAACCGATGGCAGCGGCACCGCCGATAGCAGAGGTAGCGACCTCGAAGCTCTTCTCACCCAGAGCAAAGACTTCGTAACGACCAGCCAGACCGACCTTGGTAATGAATTGCTTAGCGCGCATCTTACCAGTCTTGCGGATAAACACAGGCTTGGTACCCTGAGCAAAGGTCTGAGTCTCAGCGAAATCAGCATAACGCTGCAGCACCTTCGTAGGCAGAATATCATCCAGTAGAGTCTCAACCAGGGAGTAAACCTTAGTCTTATTCTCACGGTACAGGTTATAAGTGCCAGCAATCTCATTGAACTGGTCACGCAGAGTATCATTAATAGCGGAAACACTCAGGTTCTCGCCATTCACAGAGTAGCAAGTAGCCGCGGAGCGATTAGCTTCAGCAGCGGCATTAGCCAGAGCTTTCAGTTGATTCATTTCTAACATAATTCTAATCTCTCCTTTCAATTACTTAATGCGGATCAGCTTGACACCGGGCTACTCATCAGGCATGGTGTAAACCTTAGCGACCTGCCACACACACTCGGTAGCAGTAGCGCCAGAAGCCTTATCCAGAATACCCTTAGCATTAGGAGCCAGCTTGTCACCAACAGCCAGAGTCTCTTCATCAACCATATTGGTAGTATAGATGTCGCCACCGTCGGTATTCATAACACGAGGAACCATCACAGTACCCTCGGGCATAGCATCATTAGCGGCATTATACACATAAGCCACATAATCTTCACGCTTCATAGCAAAGTCCTGATTGGTCTGACGATCCTCATAGATCTTGGGCTCATTGAACACGAGCATCCAGGGGCCCTCACCAGTAAAATTCACAACGCCATTGGCATAGTCGTACTTCACAAACTGACCATTCTCCAGCACCTTAATGGTCTTATCAGCAGGCAGCTGAGCATAGATCTTACCATTCCGACGAGCAGACAGATGGTTAGGCTCGATAACGCCATATCCCAGTTTGACGAACTTAGCCTGGCTTAAAGATTTCTTAGCCATTTATATATTTCCTCCTTATAGATTAGTTTTGTGATTTTTCCTTAGCTTTAACGGCACGAATCCACTCTTCCTCGATGCCATCAGAAGCAGAATTTAGGTTATAAGCGGTAGGCGCCGCAGGCTCATTGTCGTTCACAAAACTCACCTTATTGCGAACACAAATCACACTCAGCTTAGCCTCAATATCATCAAGAGAATAAGTATCAATGTGGTCAATCACATCTTGCTTGTTCTCATCAGATAACATATAGAACTTGTCAATCATAGCTTGCTTTTCCTTGCGGTCAGCAGCTAGCTTGAATTCACGCAGGGTAGTTAATTCTTCCTGCATTGCCTGATGCTCAGTTTCTAGGGCAGAATACTTACTCAGCAGTTCTTGATATTCAACAACATCATCAAGAGAATAGGTAGGTGCAGAGATGGGGTCTTCCGCGGGAACAGGCTCTCCCTCCTATAGAACGTTTTCAGTAACAGGATCTTCGGTGGGTTCAGCTTCGGGTTCGCTAGACTGAGGCTCCGCAAGACTATTTTCAGTCACGGGCTCGGCCACAGGTTCAGCTCTCTTTGCTTCATAAGCAAGAATATCTTCCTCAGAATACTGCGTAGCAGCCGCATTAAACGTTTCTGTCACTTCAACCACTTCATTTGCGGGAACGAAACCATTCTGCTCATCATACTGGAAGTCCAGACGGAACAGCTTTAGGTTATCGCGATCCTGTATAATAGCAAATTTTTGGTCGCTTTCTTCATAGACACCTTTAATGCGGTAATTGCCAAGACTCCACATTTTGTCCCAAATAGCATCCCATAGAGAGCTACCAATTTCAACAGCATATTCAGTAGGCACTTTGTTTCCTCCTTCTTTTAATACTTCGTAAAGGTCATTAACCATTGAATACATGGTCTTGCGCATCTCCGCGAACTGGTCATCAAGAGAAAACTCAGTTTTGATTTGCGCGCCTTCAAAACAAGGCTCATAATTTTCGCCTAGTATACATAATTTTTCAATTATCGCTTCATTTATAATGAAAAATCTCGCATTAGAATTATCTTGTTTTGTCCAAACTCCTGAAAAATTTTTTTCATCAAACTCTAATGATTGATTATTTCCATTTTCAATAATACGTTGGCACTCTGGGTATGCAGTAGTCCACAAATAACCCTCAGTGCAGAGGTACTCACGCTCCACCGCATTATCATCTAAAAACTTCTGAAACCAGACCGCCGCATTCAGATCAACAAAACCATATGGCTTAGTTACATCAACAATTGCGAAAGTATCGCCGTTAATTTGAATCTCTTTGTTATGTTGCTCAAAATCTCCAGTATCTTGGTTGAAGTAGGCGACAATTGGACTACCTCTCAAAGATGCAGCAAATTCAGTCGCTGTTTCTTTTGTAATAATTGTCTTATTTCTATTCGGCTCATCACCAACATAGCATACTTTAATTTTTACTTTAGAAATAAGAGGAGAATAAGCCAAAGGCTCTAGCTCTAATATTTCAATAGATGATTCTACAGGTATGCTGACATGCATCATTTCACTCTATCCTCCTCACTTTCTTTTAATATTAAATCTTCTATTCCAAATGAATCAAATTCAGTATATGGAATACGAATTAAAGGAATGTTATGAGACTTAGCATAGTCATTTTTAATCTAATCGCGCTTTTGAATATTTTCTAAATCTGCGCCATACCCACTATCAAGAATAAAATGCTATCTACCGTCATATTCAATAAGATATTTATTATCAACATAAAAATCAAAGCGCAGATATTTCCCATTATATTTTAGATCAGAAAATACTTTTTCACGCTCAAAAGGAATATTATATTCCTATAATAATTTAATAATTTTTTCTTCTCCTTTAGAAGAAGTATATTGACAACCACAATGTGTTTTTTTATCTCCTATCAAATTATGAGAATTAGCATAAATTATTTTTCCACAGTCACATTTACATTTCCATACAACCCTACCATCTTGTCTCTAGTCAGTCTTTTCAATAACTACCAGTCTACCAAATCTCTAATTTAATAGATCTTTAGCCCTATTTGCATTGCTCTTTTTAAATTGTTCAATGTGGAAACAGCCACAGGATTTAGTATGACCAGACTCTAGTTCGCATTTTCGAGCTAAAATGAAATTTCCACATTTACACTAACATTTCCATAAATAACTGCTGCTTCGCTTTTGAGAGGTTTTTTCAATCACTGTTAAATAATTATAAATATTCCCTGTAATATCTGTGTTTCTAGGAGTTTTCATTCTCTTTCACTCCTCTCATTTCTGCGCTTCTTCATTAGCTAATGTTTTTTCTGATTTCTTGTCCTCATCGAGAGTAGGTCTACCAGGTTCTTTCTTGTCATCGTTTACAATTTTTTCATTAGCCTCTTTTTGCGAGGTGGTTTTAGAACTCATTGTACTAGACATCATTGGCGGAATCATAATTTCGCTCAACTTTAAGACCTCATTCTCAAAATACATTGTAGCCAAAATAGAAGATTGCGAATGACCAAGCGCAATTTGCGGCAGCAGCTTGCCGAAGCCGACTTGCGTTTGCTCTTTATACATTTTTGAAATATCTTTGAAGTTATAGATAGTAGTGGGAAGAATTTCAATTCTAAATGAATAATGCCCTTTTCTATCAAACTTCTTAATAACTTTGTTCAAGAACGCCTGGAACTGATAAACTAAGTCACGAACACTAGCTTCATCATTAATAACAGACTTCTCAAGCGCGGTACTTCCCTCTGTATTGAACAGATTTTGAGAAATACCTAAGTTGTTATAAACAGTTCTCTCAACTTTTTGTAGTGGGTCAGTGGACGCCACGGTAGTTTTGTCCTGTGTATCCACAGTTTCAATGTCCGCGAACGTAGTCAGAACGTCAATGCCCACCGCACGTTTCAGCATGGCCACCGCATTATTATGGATGTCTCTTGCTTCATCAAGGTCAAAAATTAAATCTCCATTCTTATCAAGTGGAAGTTTCTGTATTAGCACCTTGATTAATTGTTGCATAGTTTTCTTGCGGTCGAGCTCCTGCGCAGCGTCAAGGTCAATTAGAGAAGGAATTACACTAATGAGAGTTGGAAAATCACTATCATTTAGTGAAAACTTGATCGCCATGCCAGGGTCCAGCGCAATCCATCCTATGGTATCTCCCGGATAGAGGGGTGGTAATTTATTGTTGTTATATTTTACATATGCTTGTTGTACTTCCGTTGGAAATAACTTTAAAACCTTAGCACGGTATTCTGCATTTTTGAAATATGTGTCAAAAAACTTTAGGTTTAATTCAACAATTGGATCAATTCCACTATATAAACGACTGCGGCAATAGTCTGCAGGAAGCTGTTGAAACGAGAATTTATCTCCCCAATCTAGCCAAATACCATAATAAACACCTTGGCGAATTGCCTTGAGAGCAATATTTCCAAGCGTGCGTTTGACCTCAGAATTATCAAAATAATTCAATACCTTAGCCACATCTGGAAGTAGTTTAGATTCAGCTTTGCTACCCTTCCAACTAATTCCTTCATAAAATGGAGTTATATACCAATCATATTTATATAAAATAGCCAATAACTAGCAAGCTCTACGATAAATACCATTTGAATTGTAATAGAAATCAGAAATTTTACGCATTTCTGAAACATCGCCTTGTGAAATTTTCGTTAATACGTATTTCTTATCTCCATAGTTGCTATTCACTTGTTTATAGGAATTAAAATCAATTACTGCATTATCAATATCTTTTAACCCAGCCCGCAATTTGGCATATTCTATATAGGCATCATAGTCAGAAGAAGTATCTTTACCATATTTATCAAGATATTCTGTTCTCGTCATAAAACCTGATTGCGGACTCGTTAAATCAAATCCTCTGCTATGAATTTCTTCTTGCCGTCCCAAGATTTCACCTCCTGTCTGCATCAGTATCCTGCTTTCTGCATGATATAATTATAGTTAATAAATGCTTCATCAGTATAAGGAACCTCTACTAATGTTATACCATGCTCCATGCAAAATCTACGCTTTAAATTATCGTTATACTGTTGTTGATAGAGGCCTTTAGATCCCCCGAACTTTGATTTAGCTTGGTAATGCTAGATACCTTGATATTCAATTAAGAAATCTAGATTACCCGAATCATCGAAGACCGCAAAATCAAAGCGAAGAGGACGTCCGCTTGGGGCAACTAAGCCAGGGAATGAATATTCCTCTTGAAATGGAATTTCATTCTTCGCTAAAATTTCTTCAATTTTAATTTCGCCACGCGACGCTCTCATATAAGCCTCACCTCCAGTCAATATATCTTCTCATAATATTTGAAAATTAGGGCAATAAGTTTATTTACTTTTGCCCTAACTTCCAAAAAATTTTTAAGTCATAAACATTGCATCCGCAATATTAAACTTCTTCTTGCGTTTTTTGTCCTCTTCTTCAACACGAATATAATACAGTGCGTATTCAGCAGATGAGAAAGTATCTTTAGGAATACCTCTATTAACTTGCTTGAGAATAATATTGGTGCCAGTATTCTCTTCCCGCAAATTAAGCATTTCAGACCGCAAAACCGAGGTAAGGTCATATGGCCGCAAATAGGCCTAACGCTCTTCTGGTGTCATTTTTGAACCTTTTACTGTACCCATTAATTTAGCTTTAGCTGTATTCGCATCTATCAAAAACCGCACTTTACCAGTATTAATTTGTGATTGGAAATTTGCGTGTGCGGTAGTATTGATTGGCGCATTTGCTTTAATAATATACATGGCTTCTAGTTCAGTATCATCAGTTTTATACTTCTTGTATTCATTATCTACATCATTGTAAACGCCAAATGGCGGATAGTAGTCGTCATTTTGGTCTGTCTGGGACTTCACCATGTAGTCTATAAGACCGATGCCTACATTTAATTTGTATTCCACTTGATTCACTACTTCAAGCGCGTTCTCTTAATGAACTGCTCATAGTTTCCTATGAGATTAGACTATATCTTCACATTTCTGTGCTTTCCGCTTCCACTGTCAATCGTTTACAGTGTACTCCTTTACAGGATAGTCGTTGAACTTCTTAATCAAAATCAATATCTTTTGTTAAAAACGTCCAATTCTTTTTACGCTTAATTGCTCCAATAGTTTCTTCATTCACGCCATATCTAGCGCCAATCTGGGCATAAGTATATTTCTTTTGAAGCAAGAGATCAATGATTTCTAGCACTTGTTCCTCGGTTAATTTACTTGCTCCATTTTTACTACCTGTTTGACTATGAAGTTTATTAGCATATGCATGCTTAATATTCTCTGAACAAGTGGTCCATTCAAGATTAGATAGAGCATTATTTTGTTTATTCCCGTCAATATGATTTACTTGTAACTCACGCATATTTTCTACTGGATTAAATGTTTCTAAAATTAATCTATGCACCGAAAACCTATGTCTTGAATCTACACAAGTTAAAGCTACTTTTTCATATCCATCTTTATCAAGTTGAGGACACATATATTTATTACTATAACCACTATAAATTCTGCCATCATCGGTTGCATAATAAGGATACTTAAAAGTATACTTCCAATTAGTAATTAAACGTTTTTCCATAAGATATTTAAACCTCCAATAAAAGTTTTATTTTAATTAATTTAGCTGCTGATTGCCCTCGTCTTTACGTTAGGGGTTTCCAGCAATTCAAAAAGTTTTACATGGGCTAGGCAATTTAACCCATTTCCATCTATGACTAGTCTACGAGCTTTATACTTATAATACATTTTCTTAAGCCAGATTGCTTGATCTTCAAAATGGGCATCCATTAATTCATAAATACAAACAAGAGACTTAACAGCTGGCCCTTGAGATTGCGGCGTTACCTTAAACACGGTAGCGATAGAAGCACATCCCTTACGGCCAACGTCGAATCCAATTACGTAGTATGCTCTCGCAGATGACCGACCGGAACACTCGTATTCCGGGAGTTGAAGCTTGCGGCAATGATCGAAAGCGTCGCCATCGAAGAATGCATCCTAGACTGTTCCAGCCCATGCTGACTCAAATTCTCGGCTAAAAGAGACATCATTCATCGTAGCATCTCGCCGCAAATCATTGATAAAAGATCTACTCTGTAATCCAACTGCTACAGGTACGCGCCAAGTGCCTCCCATTATGAAGGCTTTTTCTGGTTCAATTACCATACGAACCAACAAAGCAATTAATTTTTGATAGGGGAAAGAATTCTTCCATCCAGCGGTAGTCACATATATCTGGGATTTATTGAGCGGTTCATCTGGATCAGGCAATCCACAGGCGGTGCGCCTGTCTATCTGCATTATGGGCAAGACCACGCTATTGAGCATGTCGCCATCTATTCCTACACACTCTTCGAGGAGCCCCGCATGCCGACGCTTACCACGACTACTTTCTTTCGCTGCAAGGTTATCTATTATACTGCTGTTTTTAAAGTGGTATTCACAGTAATCTTTTCCTTCCTTCGTCGCTCCACGAGACCAGTCTATCTCTCGCCGCAATGCAGGAACAAGATCACATAACTCGTTTATCTTTTCTTTCAGAATACCCGATCCTTGTTCCTTACCTCCCGCGGTAACAAATAGCTTAGCGCCCGGGTATAGTATAGCTTTGATCATTAAGGTTAGAACGGAGAGGAATGATTTAGAATACGCGCGCGGAAATGTAGCATATACGTATTTATATCTAGCGGCGACTCGTAAAAAACATTATCTTTATGCCTAGTCGTTAATTAGACATCAAACCATAAAGGTCTGCTCATACTTTCATATGAGATGAGACTATATCTTTCTCTTAAATTAAGAGAGTTACTGTTTCGAATCACTTGATTCTACTCTCATACCGAGATAGTCGTTGAACTTATTTTTTATGGTATCTTTAATTTGAGTTTCTGTAAGCCAATAAGGAATTACTAGTAAATCTATACTATTATCTTCACAATATTTTTCTTTTCTTTTATCTCGTTCTTGTTGTATTTTAAACTCTTCTTCGCCTCCAAAAAAGGCAATTGGTTCAAAATGCTGACGACCATTATATTCAATAGCAAATTTCTTATTTTGTAATTCAAAATAAAAATCAAATCTTTGTCTAGTATCAGGTATAATTACTTCTCGTTGAAAATCTATATTTAAATCATTTAAAATATTACTAATCAGTAATTCGCCTTTACTTTCTTTTCGTCTACATCTTGGACAGTAAGATCTGCCATTGATAATGTCGCTTGGTCGTACTTCCCAGATAAATCCACAGTCATGCTTTATTAAGACTTTAGTTAATTGATTTACATAATTTGATAATAAAGTAAATTCCCCTTTTCTTGAATTTTTATTTACTTCATTTAAAAATTCTTCTGCCGTTCTATTTCTGTAGACTCCTGTTGCGCATCCGCAGTCTAAATGCCTATAAAGGTTAGCTAAGGAAGAAGTTCTTTCATGGCCGCAATTCTTACATTTAATAGTATAATATGTATGTGTATCATAAACAAAAGTATCTATAATATCATATTTTTCTTTAATTTTATTTAATTTTTGTTCACGAGCTTTCCATAATCCAAAACAATTTTTACAACCATGAGCTTTTGTTGGAGCTAAAAAATTCAATGCCCTATTAACTTGAATTATTTCATTACAATTACAACATCTAATCTCTAATGGCATTGATGTATTTTCATACTTTATAATATCAAAATGTTCATCAGGGAAACGTTCTTTAATTCGCTTTTCAAAACCGTCTTTACCTAATGGCTTACTCATAAATAAAATACCTCCAATTTTAAATAAGTGCTGATTGCCCATTTGTAAGACTTAGGTTTACACCATATCTCATCTAAATACTTGTTTCTGCTTTCGCTCTCAATAAATTTATATTGGAACTAAATTTATTAAGCAATTTAGCTTTAGGGTGTCCCAGCTTTTAAGTAACTTTGCTTAATTTGTTACCAAATTAAGGGGCCTTAATTAACCCGCTGATAATGATAGAATTTTAACTTCTTAGGCTTGCTTTCATCTCCACCAGTCTAGAGGAAATCAATAAACAAGTCTGGATAAGCACGCCAAAACGAAACGAACTTGCGAACTTCAGGTAAACAAGCCCGCACTCGTTCCTCAGATAAACCAACCTTTTTAATATCGGGTGAAAGATTAATTAATTCAGCAAGAGCCATTAACTATCACCAGCCTCTTCTGTTTCATCGGCTGCCGCAAGCTCTGCCTCAAATTCATCAAATGATTGGAAATCTTCTACCTTGAGAGGCTTTTCATCATAATTAAACAAATCGCTATTATCATCTTCTTCTTCTGTACTAACATTCTTTTCATTTTCACGGTCTTGTTCAATTTGCTTCATTGCAGCTTCCAGCATTGTACCCAGGCTAGTTTCTTGCGTTACTAGATTATAAGTATAACGCTGCATATCCATAATAGTTTGATCTACCATGTCGTTCGGTTGGGAAATATAATATTTGGGAATAAATCCTTGCTCCTCAGCAAGTGTAACAAGTTCTCCAACGGAATCAACAAAATCAGTTTCTTCATCCTTAGCTTGCGCAGCCGCAAACTTACCGCTTTTAAGTAGGGTATCATACATTTTGGCAACCTTTTGGGCTTCCGCAATATCACCTGCGTCAAGAAGCTGATTTAGCTTGAGAGAAGTCTTGCAAAGGAAAATAAGAATGTCTTTGTGACTTGCGGTTTGAATGTCATAAGATGCCATCATGTCTGCATAAAGTTTTTCCATACGGACTAACTCACTAAGGCGATAAGCATCACCCCATTTAAGTTTTAATCCCATGATTTCATCTTCTGATAGTTTATCCGCAAGTTCTCGGTCATAGGCGGTTTCCTCAACAATAGAAGAAGGATCTGCGGCGGGGTCATCATTCTGCGGCCGCAAATCAGATACTGGACGTTGTGGTCCAAAGTCTCTTTTCATTTCTAATTCTAGATCTTCGCCCGTATAGCCTTGCTGCATAAGAGCGCTTCGTAGTTTTTCCTCTTCTTTCGCTGCTAGCTCTTCCGTATCCGCCCAGCGATATTTTCTCCATTGAGTTAGTTTCATGGTTGAAACGTAACGTCCCAGAACACTTGTTGTTGTTATCTTAGAAGCGTCATTTTTGGAGAGGAATTTTTCTAAAAGTTGATCCCATACACTTTTGATATAGGGAATATCTAATTGTTCTAGTAGTGGCTTGTAGGTATCTGGGTCCCAGTTATCTACGTGCATTGACCAGCATTTTTTACATTCGGCCATTTTACCATCTGGCGGAAATTTTTCTATGTTATTAGAAGTATAAAAATCTGTATCCGCAAGCAGACGGCCGCATTTAGTGCATCTTCGTTGTGCCATACAATTCTCCTTTCATCTTAGTCACCACGCGGTAAAGCTCCTTGGTCACCGTGACCGGCACGCCCCGCCGCATATCTTGCTTTGCGGCAATCCTTACAAATAGAATAGAAGAAGTCTTTACTTGTGTTGCTTTTTGAGAAGAATAGAGAAGACTTGGGCTTGGTACAGCCGCATTTGGTGCAAGTTTTAGTAGGTAGATTGCGGAGATTGGTTTGCCACACCACAAAATCACGTTGGGCAGCGTCTGCTATGAGACGAGGAATTTTTTTACACCAAAGCGCAGAGATATATTCTGGAGTATAGAGAGTATCAAATTCTTCTTTAATGAGGGTACGGATTTCTGCATTAGATTTACCATCAATTTTGTATTCTAAGATACGATGATGAATAGGATATTCTTTTAGAGCTTTGTCAGTTATATCTTCCAAGGCTTGAATTAGATACCAGGTATCTCCTTCAAAACGATCATAACTATCTTGTTTAAGACGAGAATAATCCTAGAGCAACGCCGCAACAAAAGAAGGATCTAATAGGGAGGCCCCAGCGACAGTTAATTCACCTTTAGAGTAAGTGGAATGGTCGTCGATTGAGATGGGAAAAGAGCCACGATTTGAGAGTTTATGCGGGACAATTGGTTTGCGGTAAGCCTACTTGATGAGGTATTGATCTTTTCGCATTTCGATTAGGGCTTTTTTGATGATAAATGCATCACGTCCAGTTGCCTTGCGGAGAGCGGCCTCCCAGGTGGTGATCGTATCTCTGAGTTGCCGCAGGAGAGGGATTTCAGAAAGGTCTTGCGGCGTGATTGAAATTTTGGGTGTAAGGAGGGTATCACGGTTAGAGGTAAGGTTATATATACCATCTTCTCCATTCTCAAGACCTGCAGCGAGGCCTTCAAAAGAAGTTTCGTACTTAGTAATAGTGGTAGTGCGATTTGCAGTGAGAAGTTCTCGTTTGCGGGAATCCTTGCGCTCTTGCTTCTCCGATGCGATGATTAGATAGTCAGCGAGAGTTTCTAGATACTAGGAAGTGAGGGTAGCAGGGTCAGCGGTGGAGAGAAGGTTAGAGACGAAGGTTGTTCGATCTTGAGGGGATTCTATGGAATAGTCGAGTTTGGTCATGTATTCACTCCTTTCTTTCTTAACTCTAAGAATATTATACTAAAAATTTTTGCATTTGTCAAGTTTTGGATGGGAATTTGACAAATTTTTTTAATTATGTTATAATAAAAGAAAAATAGGAGTGAAAGTCTGTGATTTGGAGGCTTGAGCGAAAAGATGGCGGAGGCCCATGGTTCACAAGGGAAGGAAAAACAAGAGATGGAAAGATTGAATTTAGTGATAAAGGAATTTATGGATGTAGAAGCTTGCGGGAGTTGGTAAGATACTTCGCAAAGGAGATGGAAGCTGCGGAAGGGTGTGTGGTAAAAATTTATAGGGGTAAAGTAATCTGGGAAGGAAAGAGAGAAGTAATATTTGTGCCAAAGGGAAAAGGATTGAGAGTTGGAATTGTGAGAGGAGGAAAATGGCTTGTATTTAAATTTTAATATATTGAATAATGAAGTGTTTGAGATGGGGATTGATGATAAGCTGCTGGAAATAGCAAAAAGAGCAGTAGTAAGAAATAAAGGACTTGCGGCGAAGGGCGAACAACCGTGCGTGGGGACTATTTGGGCACCCGATGATTTTTGGAAATGGGAAATAGCAGAAAGAGGGGCATATTTGGAGGGATTAAAAAGATTGGGTGTTGATGTTTTGGTGGATGACTGGGGAGACGAAGGGTGGAAAGCTAAAAAGAAAGAAGATGGGAGTTGGGAGTTTAAGGAGTTTTAAAATAGTGTTGAAGAGATGGCTGTTTCCGATACGGTAAATTGAAAATTGGATTTGGAAAATTTTTTGTCCAGGCAAAGAAGATTGTGAAAAATTAAACAATTTACATCCTAAAAACTACCCGCCCCTATGTACACGGTTTTTCGCTCACCGCTCCGCCGCACAGACAGCACCGCCCCACTTGTACACTCTACACAAAAGGCTTGATCCCCTCTTGCAAGTCAATGTGCAATTTGCACAAACTTGCTAAAACTGTGAAAATTTCTCTTGCAATCCCTGTTGTCATGTAGTAGTATGTAACCGTGGACAGGGAAAACCGAACCGGCCAGCGCGCCGCCCGCGTCCATGCGTGGGAAGTCTCCCGCGCGGGTAAGCCGAAAGGTCAGTGTTCGCGCCGTGTACCTTGACAAGTGAATAGGCAATAGACCACCAGACCGCCGAACGGGGAAACGCGCCGCAATACATTAGTTAGCGCGTCAAGTAAAGCGGAAACGTGTAACCTATTGTTTCACATGAAACATTATTAGAAAGGAATTGATACTATGACTATTAAAAACATTCGCAAAGCTCTTGCTAAAACTTATGAAAGCTGGGAACTTCAAGCAACTACTTACCGCAAGTACAACGTCAACCACAACTTCTTTGATGATATGTTCTCTACTATGACTTTTATCGGTCAGTTGCTTATTGCAAGTGGTGAGTTTGATAACACTATATTTAATGAACTGTATGCAGAAGCAAAAGCGGAGAAAGAGAGAATGAACGCCATTGTAAGAGGTGAGATAGAAGCATGAAAAGATATAATCAGTATACGCGCTATATCCTGTCAGTGCGGGAAGCAGAAGACGAAGAGGGCAATATAGTCTATGAGGTATACAATACTGATACAGATTATGTATATGGCACATTCGACGATGAAACAGAAGCCTATGACTGGCGCAGAGACGAAGAAGACTATTTGAACCACGGAGAAAGAATATAAATAATGGGACGCCTTGCCTTTCGCAGGGCGTCCCGCAAGGGAGAACATACTATGAATGACAAACAATTACACGACGTCCTTGCGGGCGTTGCTCTAATCCTTATACTTGTTACCACGTTTGTGGTATGCGGATTTTTGGAGGCTATCTTATGAGAAAAGCACTTTTGGCAAGCCATAATGGTGTGGAATTTATCGCCATTCGCACGCCGCAGGGTAAGACCTTGCGCTATGAAATTTACTGGGATGGACAATTTGTCTCCAGTAGTAAGAATGGCGCATACTTGCGGGGAATTTTCGAGGACTTGACACAAGAGGAGGACACAATATGACAGATATGATGAAAAACAATCTGTGTATCACTTGCGCTAAGTGCAAGAGCATCAATAGCGATGGGTATATCAAATGTCCAGAGTTTCCCACATACACAAAGGCCAAAGAAGCAGGCATGACTGTATTTCTGCATTGTTTCTGCACTGAACATATTAACAAGTGAAAAGAAGCTGACCTAACGGCGAGACGGGGAGAAAGAGAGGACAGTATGAACTTTCGTCTAATAGTCGAATACCACGATACTGGTGTTATCACAGAGCAGTATTTCCCTGACATGGACAATCCAGATACTATTATCAACTATCTGAACAATGCGCTTGATAGCGGCGCAAGACTGAAATATATTCTCCAGCAGAAAACTGAAACGAGCATTGATACCATGGACACTAATGGATGGGATTATGCGGGCTGGTTCAACCTGTCCGAATGGCGCGACTAAGAGTGCGGCGGATGAAATTCCGCCCACTCTAAATCAAATAAACTAAATTTCGTTAAACGCAGAAAGAGAGGGCTATTATGTATAACAAATATAGAACACAGTTTGAGGTCATCCACGCTCTGGAAAAAGAAATCGGTATCCCTAAGCCCCTCATTGCACAACTCAAATATGACCTGCGAAGACGCATGGAAGCTGACGCAGAGCATAGCTTTAAGGCCGGCCGTATGGTCAAACAGTATGATGATGGAACAATCATTGTTCTGGTTCCCATTCTGGAAGCATATTTCAATCTCACCGCAGAGGACGTAGCCCGCATCTTCGAGGAAAGATATGAGCTGCGGCCATCCTATGGCTATGACTGTACCGGTCAGCCCATCACCTGCTGGTATAAGCTGGTCAAGCGGCGGGGACTGTGGTGCGCATATCACTGTATCGGTGCAGACTGCTAAACAAGAGAAAAGAAACCTGCGGGCTGGGAAGAATTTACACTAAGGATTTTCCCAGTCCGCAGAAAGGAATATATTATGTGGGTAAATGATTACGGCGATGAATTTGATACTCGCGACGAAGCCTACCAAGATGCGGAGGAAATGCTGGACTCAGAGGATATTCTGCGCTGGATTGTTGACAACTATTCCGCAAGTACCATTCTAGAGTGGATGGGTGATAAGGCATTAGACCCCACCCTGGAATGTATTGATGCATACTTCAATGAAAACTACAGAGAAATAGAGGACGATGATGATGAAAGCTAATGGATACACATTTAGTGATGGGGAGTGTGAAAAAGATGTTCTCCGCTATGGTGAGTATGTCATCGACAAACAATACACCACATGGGACAATTACACCTACCGCCTGCGGGCTATCCGCTACAATGATAAGCTCTACTGGCATGAGATGGTAGACGGTGAAGTGATTGATTTTAGGAGTTTGAGATAAATAAGGAGGTTAAAGCAATGTTTATTCGCTATAAAACAACCATTCTCAATACAGACCATCTGAGCTACATTGATGTAAATGGTGATACCGTATGGGCAAACATGAAAGATGGCTCAATGGTTGCCTTGGATAAATTTGACAATGAGGACGAAATGACGCAAGATATTCTTAACATCGGAAACGCATTGTGTCAGTGCTAAACAAACAGGGTCGCTCAACTTAGCTTGGGCGGCCCGCTTTCCACGGCGCGGGCCGAGTTTGTTAAATAATTCACATATATGCCAAAATTTTCACAATCTTAGGCTTCGTCATTTTGCATAAATCCTATCCCAAAATTTTGTGCATTTTGCCTATTGACTTTAGGTGGGACTTCTGTTAGAATGGTACTATCAAAAGAAAGGAGAACTATCAATGTACCTGAAAAATTTAGTCCCTCTACTCCCTGCTCTCGAACAGCATACGCTATTTCAGTCTGACGCCCGCACTATAATCTTGAATGGAAATACTGGTACTCGGTTCACTATCTCTAAAGACTATACAGAACTCTTGCTCGATGGTGAACCTTGCAGCCGCACTCTTGATAAGGCCGGCTATCTGTGGGTGACTGATGTTAATGCCCACAATTCCAACATCATCATTACTGTGGACGCATAAAGGAGAAAACGTTATGAAAAGTTTCAAGGAATGGTACAAGGAAGTTTCTGGAAAGGATTTGCCCGACACCGCACTTCACAATGGCAATTGGTTTATGGAGCGGGGCTTGCCTATGGTAGTATCTTGCACTTGCTGTGAGTCTACCTTACTTCTGCCGGGCGCATACCTGGATGATGAAGATTATATCTATTGTCCTTCTTGTGCAGGGGTGGAAGAATGAAAGGAGAAATTAACATGAAAGCAACTGGCATTATTCGCCGCACTGATGACCTCGGGCGGGTGGTTATTCCTAAAGAAATCCGCCGCAAAATGAATATCCGGGAGGGAGAACCGCTGGAAATTTTCCTTGAAGGTGATGGAGTGGTATTCAAAAAATATCTCCCCAGCTGTCGGGATGATTTGATTACCGCTCTTCAGAACGCCGCAGATTACTATGATGACTATGAAGATAACCGCGCCATCGCTGGGCAGCTAAGAAAAATCGCAAAAGAGGTTGACACACTTCTTGCTTAAAAACTACGAACCGCCCTTGAGAAATCTTGGGCGGCTCGTCATCTGCGGTGACGAGCCGAATTTTAATTTAACCGCAGGAGTTGTGAAAAATTTCACGATTGAACTTCTGGTCATTTTGCCCAAAAAGCATCCTAAAATCAATTAAATTTTATGTAATTTGCCTATTGATTTTCTTACCTCTATCTGGTAAAATAAAGACAATCCAAGAGGAAAACAAAACAATAGAAAGAGGTATTTATCATGAACGAAAAAATCAAGACCCAACTCCGCGTATATCTTGACCTTAAATTGCGGCTGTGCAAAGCATATATGCAGGAGCATGACCTCGCCGCCGCAAAAGCAGTATGGCAACAGGCTATCGGAGCTGTAGAGTACACTTCCGTAAGCGCATATAGCCTCTATCCTAATGCAGGCCTCTCCGCAGAGATTGATGTTATATGGGAGATGGACTACAAGAAAGCGTTTGAAAAGACACTGTTCCCGGAGGTGGGGGAATGACCCCCCTCCGCATCCGGTTCAGCAATCATGCGCTTAACGAAAGGGCTGACCGCATTGCCTATATTGCTACTACCATTGGATTTGGTGAAGTCATCGCCCGCAAGCTGGTAGTGGATGAACGCGGGAAAGCAATGCGACTTTTGACTGATACCGGAGTAGTCATTGTAACAGATCCGCGTGAAGAATGTATTTTGACCATGTGGATAGCTGACCCTACGCAGGTTAAAGATTTTTACCCTGATGGCGTTCGCAATCAAGCTGTATTGCGGCTTGTTAAAAAATATATGGAAAAAGGATATCAGGATAAACAAAACAAACAAAAGAAAGGAAATTAACCATGATTGAAAAGCATATTTATCAGTGCGAGGTTTGCGGCAAGGAATTTGCGTTTGAGGACGAGTGCCGCGAACATGAGTTGAAGTGTAAAACCACAGGACTGGAAAAGTCTGTGGTTATGATGGACTGTAACCATAATATTCTTTCTCTTGATGACTGGAGAAAGGCTATTGATAGAGCATATTTTGTCTATATCACAAATCAGGAAGTCGCAGACAGACTGGAAGAACTTTTCAATGAATATAATTATACATTTCCCGCAGAGGACGTACAGGAGGCAGTTCTCTATCCAGCCTTGTTTGTTTATGGGAACGATGGAGCGTATTGGAAAACCTTGCAAGATGTTGAAAATGAGTACAACGAACTTCTTGCAACAAAGGATGACATGCAGGATTGCCTGCTCAATAAAAATATTGGTAAGTGAGACGCGACCGCCCTTAGGTAAATCCTTGGGCGGCGCGTTTTCAGGCAAAACGCGCCGAGTTTTGTTTTATTGTATGGGGTGCCAAAAAATCACCACAAATTTTGTGCAATTTGACGGTTGACAGATTTCCTAAAATCTGTTAGAATGTAGTTACAAAAGAAAGGAGCAAGAAATAATTATGAAACGCTCTATTGCTAATACTTACATTTGCATTGATGCGGAGGGACAGACGTTTCCCATCATAGCCCGCACGGGCAATGAAGCCCACAACATCGCAAAAAGAACTTTGCGAAAAGCTAATGTTATAAGCGTTCGCCGTGTATTCAAGTCCGGCAAGCTGGGCAAGGAAATTCTGAAAATCAAGTGAAAGAAAATATAAATAAACACTAAAGAGGTAAACAAAATGGAAATTATTAAAGCTCCCATCTACGTCAAGCTGACGGAGGAGAAACGGAAAACTCTGCGCGACGCCTATACCATTCTGAATGACTTGTATAAAATCATCGCCGATAATAACTGCGAGTATGTGGGCGATACTTGTGGGAATGGCTATGACAGACAGGAAATTGCCCTTGCATCTAATGTGCTTTAGATGCTTACCCCTACTGAAAAGGTGGAAATCTGTAATTAAAAGGAGGTAAAACAAATGAATATCATTGCCGCAAACGTTCAGATTCAACTTACCCAAGAGGAAAAGGACAAACTCCAGGACGCCCGCGAGGTCATTTCTCGCCTGTTTGATTTGATGTATGACTACGAACAAGAATACGCTATTTCCAACATCGGTGAAGAGTATTCTATGGGCCAAGTCCGTGATACCTCAAACCTGTTGGCTGCGCTTATCGGGTCTGATAAAATGCGGTTAGAAAATAAATAAAAAATGTGAGAGAAATCCCGTATTTTTTATTAACAACAATTAGTAATGAGTACAATGAAACAAGGAGGTAAGAACAATGGAAACCAAAGATGTTTACTACTCTGTCGAATGGTGGGGCGAAACCTCCTGGGGTGAGTGTTTCACTAATAGAAAGCGGTTCGACTATGAGAATGAAGCCTTGTCATTCATCGCAAATGACCTGAAAAATGACCCCTGCGTTCGTGATGCGTTCTACACCACACACAAAACCATCGTATTTAAGAGAGGAGAATAAAATGTTCATCATTCTGTTTTTGGCGCTTGCCGCTTTTGACTTCCTGTGTACCGCCGGACTGGTTTGGCTGTTCTGTTGGCTTCTTCCTGCTATCGGCATCGCGTCCATCGGTTCTTTCGCCATCATGTTCTCGTGGAAACTGGTGCTGGTTATTTGGCTCATTGTCGTAATCCTGCACTTTATTTTCCACAGCAACCATAACTAAAAAATCAACAGGAAAGGGACTGATACAATGTCTGATTTTCAGAAGCAAACTCTCAAGAGGTATGGGCGCAATTTCCTCATTGTATGTGGTTTCGGTCTGCTGGTGTATGGTATGATAAAGTCCGCACTGGTGCTATACGCAACGGTTGCGATTATGGTACTGACTATCGTAGGCGCGTGCGTGTGGTCTATGGTGGACTCTGTCCGCTGGGATTGGCGGTTGCGTGGCCGATTGAATAAAGATGAATACGAAGCATATATGGCTTGCGACAGAGTGTTTGGCTTTACTACGGATAAATATTTACCCACCGAAGAACAAATCCAAAACATGGTGAATGAAACATCTATTGATAAAGATACGCTATGGAGTATGTTTGAAAAACTGAGCTGAAAGGAGAAAATTAAAATGGAAAACAAGTGTCCTAAGTGCGGAGAAGATAACTATTACTATGACGATGGCAACATAGAACAAGACGATGATACCATTTGGGTAGACCATTGGTGTAGATGCTGCTCTTGCGGACAGCGCTGGAAGTATACAGAAAGATTTACTCTTGATACCGCATGGATTGAAACAGAGGAAGAAGAAGACTAACTAAGTCGCCCAGCAAATAAGCTGGGCGGCTCTTTGTGGGCGCAAAGAGCCGAGTTTCTATTTATCACACAAAACCACCAAAAATTTCTCTAAAATTTTGTGCATTTTGACTATGGACAAATCTCCTAAAATTTGGTACAATACAGATACAGTAAAGAAAGGAGTACACGAAAATGTTTAATCTCTCTGTTATCCCCGCGGTTTATCTTGACATGGATGGCACAATCGCTAACTTTTATGGCGTTCCAGGCTGGCTTGAGTATCTGCAAGCAGAAGATACCACCCCATATGAGGTAGCCGCCCCGCTGGTCAATTTCTCTTTGCTTGCAAGATATTTGCATAAGTTGCAGGCTTGCGGCGTAGCTGTTGGTATTGTGAGCTGGACTTCCAAGAGCGGAAGTGAGGACTTCCATAAACAAGTGGTAGACGCAAAGATGGAGTACCTGCGGCGACACTTACCCAGCGTGAAGTGGGACGAGATTTATATTGTCCCTTATGGCACACCTAAGTATGAGGTAGTCAAAAATCCTGATGGCGTATTGTTTGATGACGAAAGCCGCAACCGCATTGACTGGCGGGGTATGGCATTCGGAGAAGATAATCTCATTGAAGTTTTGAAAACTCTGTTGAAAGCGCGGGAGGTTTAACCTCCCCGCGTAGAAAGGAGAACCGCATGACTGCATTTGAAATTCGGGAGGAACTGGCGAACCGCTATAATTTAGAAATTCGCTATATCTGCTGTCATTATTGTAAATACTGGGACTACAATCGCGGCAAAGCGTTAAACTCTCAACACGAAAGCCGTTGCGCCAAAAGAGTGAAAGACTGGACATGGGCAAGAGAGTATTGCCGGGGTTTCGTTCCGAATGAAAAGGAGTAAAGTTATGGTTTTCATCGCTGTGGTTTGTATAATTGCAGTACTGCTGTACTGTATAGCTACCGCCTTGATAGGCTGGATGACATGGCGCGATACCCACGATTGGCGTTTTCTTGCTGGCGCTTGTCTTTATGCTATCGCCGCAATTTTTATCACTGTCTGGCTTCTGGGGGGCTGTGCCTAACAGCTCCACCCCACGGACGAGATACTCCTTTCTTTTGTCAATGGGTCGCCCTTCTTTTGGGCGGCTCATTGGCGACGCAATGAGCCGAATTTTGTTTTTCTGTACACAAACCGCTAAATTTTTCACAAACAAACTGCACAAATATCCGTCCCACAATCTCCTAAAATTTGTGCAACTTGCACCTTGCTTTTTCCTGCGTTATTTGATATACTCTTATCAAGAGGTGAGGGTAAGACCCCACCGCAAACAAGAGAAAGGAATTGATACAATGGCAATCGACAAACGGCGGCATTATATTTTAATGCTTGACACCGAAACTGCCAACACCATTACCACAGAAACAGGACTTGATATGTCCAACGTTTTGGTCTATGATATAGGCTGGGCGGTGATTGACAAGTCCGGTAATGTATATGAGTGCGCCAGCTTTGTTAATCGTGACGTATTCGTATATGAACGTGACCTCATGCAGAGCGCATACTATGCAAACAAAATCCCTATGTATATTGAGGACTTGCGGCAAGGGTATCGCACCATGGCAGACTTGCGTGAAATCCGAGCGGCTATGCTGGATACAATGGAACGATACAATATCAAGACAGTGTGCGCACACAATGCCCGCTTTGACCTTAACGCCTGTAACGGTACACAACGTTATTGCACAAAGTCAAAATGGCGATACTGGTTCCCTTATGGGACGGAAATCTGGGATACAATGAAAGGTGTTTCTCAGATAATGTGCAAAATGCCAACGTATCGTAAATTCTGTGAAGAAAATGGCTATACTTTGAAAAATGGCCAACCTCGCAAGACCGCAGAAATTGCATATCGTTTTATTAGCGGCAATCACGATTTTGCAGAAGAACACACTGGACTTGCAGACGTAATGATTGAAAAGGAAATTTTAACCTACTGCTTTAGACAGCATAAGGCTATGGACTTGCGCCTATTCCCCAACGCCAAAGAATTTCCTGAACCCACTCCATTGCAAAGACAAATTATGCAGGCGGTAAGAAACGGAAAATAAAAAAAATTGGGACAGATTAGTTTAATCGGTCTGTCCCAATTTTCAAATATAATAGAACAGTAAAAAAGGAGGTTCTATTATGGCAAAACTCGAAAATTATAGTAGCTATGAAATTTATGAGGATGGCCGCATTTATAGCTATAAGTCCAGAAAATGGCTTACCTTAAAACCGCGACAAGATGGATATATTCAAATACATCTTATAAACGACAATGGAGAAGCTAAAGATTTATATTTGCACCGTATAGTTGCGCAAGCCTTTCTGCCCAATCCAGAAAATTTACCTTGTGTAAATCACAAAGATGAAAACCGAATGAATTGTCATAAAGATAATTTGGAATGGTGTACTTATGAGTACAATAATAATTATGGCTCAAGAACAGAAAGAATGGTACAAAATAGAATTTATGAGACACCCTCTTCCGCAATTCAGGTAGCTAAAATTGATAAGCAAACAGGCGAAATTTTAGAAATTTTTCCATCAATCAAAGAAGCTGGTCGTCAATGCGGGTCAGCAAGTCATATCAATGAAGCTGCACACGGAAAACGAAAATCAGCGTATGGATTTTATTGGAAAATAATTGAAAAATAAAAATTAAAAGAAAGGAGGAAGACCATGAAAGTCAATTTGTACGTTCCCAGGACTGAGATTGTTCCGGTAGAAGTCCCGGACGAAATGCTGACAAATATCATTTTTGATAACCGTAAGGCAAATTGGGACAAACAACCGCAAACCGCAATTGCTCCTGGCAGGGATGACTACACCGCTTTGGAAAACTACATTGGCGAGCATTATGGCTATGCCTTTGTGGAAGATTTTGAGTATGCGGCTGTTGAAACCGCAGACGAAGAAGAAGTCCCTGTTCTTGAATACTAAGACTAAGCCGTCCAAGGAAACTTGGGCGGCTCCTTGTGGAACGCAAGGAGCCGAGTTTTGTTTTTGTACCCACGAAGCGTTAATTTTTTCACAAGCAACTTGCACAAAAATTTGGATGGTATTTTCCTAAATCTTGTGCAGTTTGCACCTTGCTTTTTCCTGCTCTATCTGGTATACTCTAATCAAGAAGTGAGGGAGAGAACAAAAGCCCACCGCCCCTTGTGTACCTTAAAAAATTTCATATTTTCTTGAAAAATCTCTTGACAAATTCAAGAAAGTATGTTAGTATATAAATGTTCCAAGAGGACAACAAAAATCAAGTGTGCGACACTATAACCGCAGAAAGGAATTGATACTATGGCTACCAAGAATTTTAACCGCGACTTTTTCAACGCTATCCTGTCCAACGTGGATGCTATGACCCTGCCCGCGGGCATGACCGCCAGTGAGATGCGAGAGTGGGCTACCCATCAGATTGACCTGCTGAACCGCAAGAACGTCAACAAGAAGCCCACCGCCACGCAGGAAGCCGCCGCTGTCGCCATGGAGAGCGTGCAGGCGTTCCTGGAAGCGCATAAGGGCGAGTGCTTCACTTGTTCCGACCTCATGGCCGAGGGGCTGTTTCCCGCTGATAAGCAGAGCCAGTATGCCAGCCGCATTTGCAACAATCTCGTGAACGAGGGCAACGCGGAAAAGGGCACTCTCAAGGGTAAGACCGTATTCATGGCTGTGGGTACGTTTGATACCATCGAGGGCATCAAGGCTTACAAGGCGAGTAAGTAACCTGCCGGGGCGGGGAAACCCGCCCCATCCCCCCCAAACAATAGAAAGGGTGATTGCATGACCACCAATGAACGTGTTGCATTTCTCATGAAAAAGCTGGACTGTACCGAGCAAGAGGCTAAAGACGTAATTCGGTGTGACCGCATTATAGACGCAGGTGGCGACCCGTTTCCGCAGAGTAAAGAACAGGCCGCCGCAAGCAAGAAATATCGCGGCGTCGGCACGAAAAAGCCCACGGTCTACAATCTGGAAACAAGAGAAAAGAAGCAGAACACAAACAAGCGGGAACTCATGGAAGTATTGCGGCGGGCGGTATGTGGGTATGATAATTTTGCGGTTATCAATCCCGAACGGCAAGTCAAATTTGATTATGGTGGCAAGACCTATGAAGTAACGCTGACGGAGAAGCGGGCGAAAAAGGGGTGAGCAATCACCCCGACCCCGCAGAGGGAAAACAAGTGGAAAAAGAATTTCTCTATGTAGGACACTACATTGATACGGATGGGAATTACATTCTTAAGATAGGTACTACGAATGACTTGCGGCGGCGCGCCACAGAGCATACAAGGCACTACCGCAAGGCGAAAGAGTATCGCTTACCCGCAACCGCAAATTTTGAGTATGACTTTTTCGTGCGGCTATCTAAATACAACACCTTGCGGTATGAGGACAGAAACCGCAGGGCATGGCAAGAAAATGGTGTGGGTGAGTTTGTACGAAATGACCGCTTTAATTGCGGCCACCGCAAGCCCCGCGTAGTAAGCATCAAAATCAGAAAGGTTTATGAGGTCGCCCTGTAATCACAGGGCGGCTTTCTTTTTGGGCGGCTCGCTTCTGGCGAACCAAGCCGAGTTTCTGTTTCTTCTTTTGATACTGGAAATTTTGCAGAAAAATCTAGAAAAATCGCTCGTATTTGACTTTTCCTAAAATTTTTGGTATAATTTTATTAGAAACTAGAGAAAGGAGAAAATTTCTCATGGAATTAGAGCTACTACGTGCTCTTATTTTGATTGCCAACACTTGTTTCTTGCAAAATTCCTGCGAAGACTGCCCCATGCGTGAACTTTGCGGCAAGATGCCTTGCGAGTGGTGAGCAAAGAGCCGACTCTTATGATTAGAGTCGTTTTTCCGGTCAGTAGCCTACCCTACCAGAAATTTTTACCAGAATGATTAACCTAAATGCTAATCGTAAAGTAGATGCCCTAGGTCGCATTGTTATCCCCTCTAAACTAAGAGATAAATTTGCTATCGAACCGGGCGACAAGGTAGAATTTTTCTCTACCTATGTAGACGGTGTGATGTATTTATGTATGGCTTGCCCGCACGCCGCGCCTCCTCGTGAGGAAGCAGAAAATTAAGAAGATTTTCTTAAAATGAACAAGATGTGGGTTGGAAATAAAAGTTAGCAAAGAGACTAACAAAAGAAAGAAAATTGCTTATGTAATTTCCTTATTTGCTTAAAGAGAGACTTTAAGAAAAAACAAGAGAAAGAAACTGGGCGGGCCGTTTGCGTAGGCAAACCCCGAATTTTCTTCTCCAACCCACCATAGCGAAAAATTTCCTGGACATAGCGACCTTGATATTTAACCTGCGGCGTCCCATAACGCAACTGCAGATTTCATAACCTCATAACGAAAGGAGGAAACCGACCGGTGCTTTACCGATCGGTGCCCGCACTGATAGCAATGCTTATAGCCGTAGCAGTGCTCTGGTTTATTACTGTTATTATTCCAACTGCAATCTGCCGTGGGATAGGGTACTTATCCAGACTACCCGAACGGCCGCAATATAACTATAATTCTTAGCGAGACACCTGCTTTGATGATGATGATGAAAACGAGGACAAAGAAGATACCGAGCGGGAGACAACAGATTCCCGATCGGTGCCGCAAGTTTACTATGAAGATGATAAAAACTTTGTATTCCCTAGAATCAAAGTTAAATAAAAAGAAGCCTAGACTAATGGATTGTTAGTCTAGGCTTTCCGCTTAGAAATTATATTTGCCTTGTTTTATACGAACTGCATTGTGTACAAGCTGTGTTTCTTTCTTGGGATAATAACCCATTTCTTCTTCAACTATATCACGAACTTCTTGCCAATCCAATTTTTCTGTTGTTAATATAAACATACTATCTTTAAATTCTTCTAAACTAATATTGCCTTGCTGATAATCTTCTAATAATCCTAGGACTTGATCGTTCTACCAAGATCCATCAAAAATACGATCCAAACATTTATGAAATTTTTCTAATTCTTCTCCCATTAAAGGCTCATCTTTATCTTGATTCATATAAATATAGTTACTATAGCCCTTAGGGCCATAACCAATACCATTTTTGCCCCAGCCTTCACGCTTGAATCTTTGAGCATATGCTACAAATGTACTTTCCTTCACTTGTTTATGAATTTCAGGGTGGGCTGCATAAATAGCTCTTGCCACATAAGTACACGTGTCAATATTAAATTGTTCACGAGCGACAGATCTGCCTTTACCCCAATATTTAAGAAATTCTTTCTCAATTAAATCAAAAGCTTTATTAAATTCTGGAATAAAAATTTCATCAATTATAAGGGCTTTACCGTCAAAATGAAACGCTGCATATCCTGTTAGGGCTTTTAACTTCTTTTCTTTTGATTTAGGATTCTTACTAAGTGAGTCTGGCTTTAACCCAAACCATGTTGATAACTCACGCATGGTTATTTTCCCAAGTTTTAATCCAATCTGCTAATTTTTTTGTTTACTTAATTCTTTCATTTTAAAAAATTACCTCTTTTCATTTAAAATATATTTATAAGATAATTGCCTTTATTTATACGCGTATTTTAAAAGGGACTTATAATTAAAGGCACTTTTCTTAATAAGAAGTTTTGTTATAAAAACTTCTTTTCAATATTATATGAAAATTTAGGAATGAGAATTACATAGTTTTGTCCAAAAATTTTAGAATGAAATTCCTGAAAGACTGTTTCGCCCTGTGGGCGAAACGGGCGAACGAGCTAGCTCGTTCGCAACAAATGAAAAGTTAAGCCAATGCGGCGCCGGTCGGTAGATGGACTTTTTAAAAAATTTATGTTATAATATAATTAAGTATAAAGATTGAAAGGAGAATTTTAATATGGGTAAACCCCTACATGATGATACCCCGGAAGAGGCATTGATAAGACATAACACCGCAGTTCTTCTTTCCATTGGAATGATGTTAAGTAAAATAGCCGAAGGATGCGGCGTAAATGTTAGAAGGTTCCAAGCTTTTTCTAGAGGAGAGAGAAATTTAACTGATAAAGAAATATAGTCCTTATTAGCACATTTTAAAAAAATAAAAAAATATATATCTACTATGATGAAATAACTTTAGAAGTAGGTCGATATGTACGTTAAATTAAGGACTCACCACCCTAGTTGATACGATCGGCGCACGTCATCAGCGACCCACAGGTTCCACCCACTAAAAATCTACTATAATTCAACTATAACTCAAAGGAGATTCCACCATGAAAAACTCAATCACCGTCTATAGCACTAAGTTAGCAGCTAAACTCTGTCAACTTGGTTATGTAATAATTAACACAGCCCCTAACCGCAATAATCCTCGCTTTAAAGTCTACTACTTTCTCAATCAACCTGGTATTCAAGAAGCAATAGACAAGTACAAGAATGCGTGAGGTGCGGCTATGGGTGAAAATAAATTCCTTGCTCCTTCTATCATTCTAGAAGGATCTAAACATCTCCAAGAAGCCAAAACACGTTGGGTCTATAACCCAGATATACTCTCTTATATAATTAAAAATTCTACTAAAAATCAACTCGCGCTAATGCTCTATTACCTTGGTAATTCTGATGGCTGGGTTTGTAGTGATTTAGGTGCAAGAACTGGTATTACTGATAAAGGCAATCTTTCTCGTGCTAGAAAAGAATTAGAAAACAAAGGATGGATTACCTATTCTCCTACTCAAAAAACCATTACCGTCCATCTTGACACTCTTCTTCAAAAAACTACTTCTGCTAAAATTGCGGAGATAGGTTTCTAATTGGGCGTCGCTAAGGTTTACTACTTATTGAAAATGAATTCGAAGCACCGAAGGTGCGCAGAATGAATTTGAAATAAGTAGTAAACCGTCAGTTCTCTTGTTTTCTATTCTCTTGTTAATAATGTAGTTTTAACAACTCAGAGGTTGTTAAAATAACAATTCAATCTAAAAAGTTGTTAAAACTACAACCTACCCTCGCAAGTCTAATTTAATAAAATTGTTATTTTAACAACCTAAGTTGTTAATTTAACAACTATCTCTAATTTTAATAAAATTGTTAAAATAACAACTTCAGTTGTTAAAATTACAACCTTGCGACAGTCTTTCTCTTCTTAAGTTGTTAAATTAACAACTCTGGTAAGTAGGGAAATTTATTAACGGCAAGTAGGAGATTTTATTAAAAAAATTTTAGGAAAAAATCACTACTATGATATTCACATCCTCATTGGCTATTTCCACTCTTTTGACATTTTAAATTTTTATGCTCGATGCTTCACATCTTCACTAAACAGAACAATCTCTTTTGACAAATCTTAAAAAAAATGTTATAATATAATTAACAAAAGTAAGAAAGGAAGTTAAAACCTTATGACTAATTCTAACCTGCGGGAAGCTATCCGTGCCGCGTTCCATAACTCTGAACTCTCCTTGGAAGACTTCGATACTGCAATGGATGATATCCTGAATGAACTCTATCAAGAAGAAAAGAACGCTACCACTTGCGGCCTCGACTGTATGTCTCTCTCCTGGGATGTTTTCTTCGATAACATCATCTTCCCCTATATCGTTGCACAAATCCCTGAGTGCGGCGACCTTACGAAATTCTCTCACGATGATGAGCTTTACCAGACTCTTCGCTCTGAGACTAAAGAGTTCTTTGTCTCTATTGGTAAAATCCATTCTATCCTGTCCAATCCTAACGATAATGCCCTCAACGCGCTTCTCTCTTCTCTCCTGCAGTGAGCAAAGGTGCTAATGCACCATCGCCCAAAAGTCCAATCAATAGAAAGGAATTTTATGTCCTTCTCTGAAATTCGTTCTCGCGTCCTATCTCGCGAATCCTTCAATCGCAATCCCATCTCCGATAAAGAGTATCTGCGGCAAGCCAGCCTAGCGCGCTCCAATCTAGTTAATCTCTTTCCAAACGGGGTATATGAGACACCAGTCTCTATACCCCTCGCCGCAGAAACCTCCCTAGACCACTTTCACCGCACACAAGAATATAACATTTTTTCATTGCGGCAGATCATGTCCCTACTGGCAGCCACCTATCTTACACCCGAATCTGTAGACTGGTTTCGTCGTTCCTTGCCCCAAATCATATCAGAGGAAACAATCTACAACAATCTAATCCCAGTCGTCGGAATCCTCCACTTCAAGGACTCCCATACTCTAACGCTAGACGGTCGCCGCAAATTCTTCAAATTTGCAAATCAATTTCTCGTCCTCTGTGGAAACAACACAGTTGACCTTTCACTTGTTGAGGAAATCCGTTTAGCACAATCCCAAGTATCATCAAACCGCATCCTCAAAGGCACTCTCCGTCTTTCTACTCGCCCAGAGGATTTTCTTTCCCTTTCAGAAGATACTTCTAACTGGACTTCATGTCTCGCAATGACTTCCCATAAAGGAGACTATCGCGCAGGATGTCTTGAAATGATGACTTCTCCCTACACTGTCCTCGCAACAGTAGAAAGCAACAACCGCAAATATTGGAGACAAATAATCCTTCTCACTCCCTATGCAATAGTCGCTTTGCGAGGATACCCTTACATAGCGCCGCAAGTAACCTCCCAAATTCTTTCTCTTGTTGCGGCCGCAGCTAAGCGATCTTTAGACTGGGATTACGATCCGCAACTCTGCTATTCCAAATCCCCAGACTTTGCAGTTTCTGGCGGAACCCTTGCGCTAACCACTAATCGAATGTACAATGACACTTACCTTGGTGGTTATTACCTCATTGGCAAACCCCTTCCTTCTTCCCCTTATGAAATAAATTACTCCGGCCCCGCATATTGTCTTTCATGCGGCGCCCCGTTGGAGCTCTCCATTCCAGACTTTGGATATGAAAGCGAGATTCTATGCTCGTCATGCAGCCACCGCAAGATATGTTCGTGCTGTGGAGAAATGAAAGACCTTGATTCTCTCTTGTTTGATAGGTCTCTTGATGATTACATCTGCTTCTATTGCGATGAACTATCCAGAGAAGAGAATCGGCATTGACTTTTCAAAAAAATTTTGATATAATATATACAGAAAGTGAGAGATGACTTCTCACCAAATAATTTGATTAAAAGGAGATTACTACAAATGGAAAAGACTGTTACTAAGCGCGAGGTTCTGGAGGGTCTGATTACTCTGGCTGAGACTGGTGAGTGCACTCTGGCTGCGGAGGACATTAAGACCTTTGCCGAGAAGGAGATCGCTTCCATGGATAAGCGCGCTGCTGCTGACAAGAAGCGTCGTGAGGCTAAGGCCGCGGAGTCCGACGAGATTACCGAGGCCGTGTATGAGGTTCTGACTGATGAGCCTATGTCCGCTGAGGAGATTCTGGATAAGCTGGGCCTGGATATGCCCAAGAGCAAGCTGATCCCCAAGCTGACCAAGCTGGTCAAGTTTGAACGTGCGGTGAAGTCCAAGAAGCGTTATAAGAATGACGAGGGTAAGTCTGCTGAGAAGACTATGTACGCTCGTGCGTAATTGCGGCGGGGTCTTCGGACCCCGTTCTTTCTTTAGAGAGGAGTAATTATGGATTATATTGCCTTTGTCCCCTACCTCACCGACATCCGCAAAGACCATCTTCAAGATACCAAAGACTACGCAAGCTATATTTGCGTTTCCGAAGAAGAAGCCGCAACCGCAGTTAATCTATTCGGTCGAGACAAAACCTACATCATTATGTGTTTCCAAGAACCCGACTTTGATTGCATACGAAATCTCGACTTAGATAATTTTATTATCCAAGTTCCCGAAGGACTTTACTCAAATGAACTAGCCTCCTTCCCCTTTATGTTCTTTGAAGCTGCAACTACTTGGGAACAAGCCAATCGCTACGCCCACAAAGGCGTCGCCGCAGTTCGCTTTGAAACACCACTTGCCTTTTCAACAGAAGATTTGCGGCAATGGAAGGCTATCTTCCCTAACGTGCTTCTATTCGCCACCGCAGATCCAACCTCCTATTATCTTTCCTCTTGGTTCGTGCGGCCAGAGGATACCTGCCGGTATGAGGGTATCTTTGATGCGCTGTGCGTAAATCCCTTCAATCTACAGTATTATGCGCACTCTTCTTTTTGCGGGCCTCTCAAGGCTCTACTTCCTTCCCTGCGGGCCGCAGAATCTGTCACCAATCAACTTCTTCCTCCTGATTTTGCAGTGCGGCGTCTTAACTGTAAACAAGTGTGCGAAAGTCCTTCTTGTAACTGCGCCTATTGCGACCGCATTAAGGATATTACTAAACAAATGGAAAGGATGAAATCCAATGGCTGCTAAGGGTGCCGAAAGCAAATCCCTCGTAACTAAGAAAATTCTCGAAATCTTCCCAAACGCTTTCCTTTACAACAATGATAAAGAAATTCGTATTCCTCTAACAGAACAAGGAGAACAAGTGGAAATCAAAGTTGTTCTATCTTGCGCGAAAACTCCTGTGCGGGAAGCCGCTGTCCTAGATTGGTCTGGAAGCTCCTCTACTACTCCTGCGGCAGAGCCTGTTCCTACCCCTAGTGAAGTAGTCCCACCGCAAATCAGTGAAGAGGACCGCCGCAAGGTGCAAGAATTAATGGCAAAACTTGGTCTATAACATTTTCAAGGGTGACTTCCTCACCCTTGTTTTTTTTATATTTTTATGTTATAATAATTATAGAAAATGAAAGAGAGGAAATTACTATGAAATACGTTCACACCATGACCACTGAAAATGGCACTCAGGTTAATCTAACTATGAACGACCTTTCCTTCGCTCACAGTCTCTATCGTTTCTTCACTACTCGTGAGTATATTAATGACAATTATCCTACTCTCACTGATCAGCAGCTTGATACTATTACTGATCGTGCCCTTACCATTGAAGATAGTTATGGATACGATGAGGACGATGCCATTGAACAAGCCCTTAATGAAATTTGTGATTGGTGATTTAGAAAGGAGCTGATATATATATATGAAAACCATTTGGAGAGATGCCTGTGTAGAAACCCCAGATTGTTGGGATGAGTTTAAAGACAAGTTATTTGTAGTTTATACTGCTCCTATTTGGCAGGGTATAGTAGATATTGCAAATGGTAGTTACTCTATGGCGACTTGGGATAAAGATAATAAAACCTAGAAAAATATTCCTAAAGGTAATCTGGTCCTTGAGTGGACTACTTTTGACCGACTGTGGTAAGGAGACTATAAATGAGATTTGTGATTTACGCCTATGAAAGCACTTATGGTGGTATGCACGGTATCTTTGACATTTGTGTCACTGAGATAAACTCCCTTGACGATGCTGATGACATTGGTGAAACCATGGCATATGAAGTGATTGACTCCTATTCTCACTTGTTTACGAGTGATGAAGAAGATTGCGGCGAGGATGGAGAGTATGAATTTACCTCTCCTGAGTGGGAATATGCGCGCATTCTTCCCAAGTGGGATGACATTCCTACTGAAACCCTCGATGCTGAAGCTGCAGAACTAGGCTATGAAGAATTCGTCAATAAATACTGCAAAGTTGAAGGTATGGATGAACTTCTTGCGGCGCTCGATGCCCTGCGGCAAGTAGATGGCGTTGGTCATACAACAGTAGGTAAATACACTATTGACACTTGTTTTGAGGGCGAGAACTACGAAACCGCAATCTAGATTGATCCTAGTCACATGGCAATCCCTGCGGTTTACCCTAATCGCGCAGCCGCAGAACAAGGACATAAATTCTGGTGTCTCGCAGCTGCTGCCGCACCAACGCAGGTATGGGATACCGCAACCAAGGCTTATATTACTCTTTGACATTTGTTAAAAATTTTGATATAATATAAGTATAGAAAGAGAGGTAATTCATGGAATTTTATCAACTTTGGGTAGATGGTAATACTCATTACTATCGTGACCTCAATAATGCGCTCCGCATGGGCGAACTTATCTTGCGGGAAATGTTCCCTGACGATGTAGAGCAAGAGGAAGTAATTGATTACTGGTGGGATAATTGGATTGCATTTGAGGGTACCCGCAAAGTTATGTGGGTTTCTAAGGAAATGATGGAGGATTAACATGAAAACACTTGTGCTTAAATATGATTATGGCTATGATGTCTTTGCTTTTGATGAGGCAAGAGAAGAAATCATGACTTATCCTAATCTCACAATCTTCCTAAACAAGATGTGCGGTCAGCATTTTGAGAACTATGAGGTACGTACGCTGTATGAATGTGATCTTATGGCCGAAGATAAAGAATATGACGCTTATTATAGATTGCGGGGCATCATTCCTGACAAGACACCGCAGGTATTTGAAGATTTGCTCACTTGCTACAATAGTGACTTTGCATATGATGGAGTGGAGGTAGACTAATGCAGATTTATGCTATTTATTATGTTGACGACGGAGAATATGAATATTTTATGCGGCGAGCTGACGCTCTGAATTGCGGCGTGGAATATATCCGCCAGATTTGCGAGGAAGAGAACTGGGACCCGCAGGAAACTGAGTCTCTTGTTGACGAGTTTTTGCGCGAGGAGTGGGTCGCAGACATTTGTGCTCTTAATGTAATTAATGTAAAGGAGTAAACTATGAATATCTACTATCTTGTTATCAATGTTATTGAGGACAATACTCGTGAAATTTATCGTCTGTTCACTCCTGCGGCCTCCTATCAAGAAGCGGTATCTAAGATCTTTGACCAGCTTTTCGATGAAAATACTCAAGCAATTGAGAGTATCACTGTAACTGAGTTCTATGAGACAGATATGTTCGTCAGCAAGACGACCGCTGACCGCATCATCGCAGACCTCAACGAGTATCCTATGATCGAAAAGGAGAAGCTGTAATGGATAATCTGTTTTTGGGATACGCACAGGAACAAGAGGAAAGAGAAGAAATTATCCGCAAGATGATGCAAGCTTATCGTGCGGGTGAGGAGTGTAGGTTTTCTACGGTCAACTACTTCTCTGCACGAGACATTGAGGAAATGAAGAAGGAGGCAATGCGGCGTGTTGACAGAGAAGGCTTTTAAAGATTTCTTGCGGCGACTGTGCTGCTGCGTGGTGGCATTTCTCCTCGTCGGTGTATTGGGAAGAGTTATGATTACGTTGCAGCACCCGTCTACCCATCTTTTCTTTCCTGCGGATAGGGAAAGGTTTATTGAGGTAGATAGGGGAACGGCATGCGGGCACCGATCGGTGGTTGCCGCAGATAGAGAGACTGGCGTATTATATCTATTCACAGAGAACGGTGGTGTTTCACCCTTGTTTCAGAGTGATGGGGAGCTGATGATATACGATGCAGGATGAGCGGGAGGCTAGACTCTCGCTCTTTTTGCATTTTTGGAAAAATTATGTTATAATATAATTAAGATAAAAGTAAGGAGAAGATGTATGAAAATTCTCGTAGATGAAATGCCCAAAAAGGCAAAAGATTGCCCTTGGTCATATCCCACTGAAAATCCTTGGAATGACTATACAATTTGGTTTTGCCAGTGGGCGCAGAGTAATGGCGAAATTTGTCCTATGATAAAGGGTTGTGAGTGCCCTTATTTTAAACAGAGCGATTTTTATCGTATTGTTGATGCCTTCAACGCCGTTCCTGAGGTTCATCCTGTTCGCACCCAAGAGGTAAGAGAAGTTATTATTCGTAATCCCAATAGAAAGGATTGATTGGTATGATTCAGTTTAAAGATATACGTGGAAATTGCTGGGCATTTGTAAGGGCAAACATCTCAGTGATTTATTATACAGCTAAAGACCAAGAAGGAATTAGTAATGTCAGTGTAACTACTACAAACGATAACGTGTATTCATTCGCTATTGATTGGACTGATTCAGATGCAATCAAGGAGAGCTAAATGGGAACTGATAACAAAGAAGTGGCTTGGATTCTCCTGGACGAAGATACCAAGCCCATTCGCATTTCTTTTGATGATGAACCTACTTATACAGTAGAGAATGATACTAACTATGCTATGAACATTCAGCCTCCCGCAACATTTTCTGCGATTCTCAAAGTTCGTCCATCAAAGATAGTTAAAATTTTCTGGGGCACTAAACTCAAATGGTATCAAGCCCTATGGCTTGACTTAACATTTTGCTGGGAGAAAGGAGTAAAACGTGTATTCAAACGCTGAACTTGAAGCCATGTATGGTGGTATCCCTGAGACTACTCAAGTAGATAAACTAATTACTATGCTCGAAGCTACAGATATTCCCTTTGAGGTCACAGAGTGTCATGGACGCCCGCAGGTTTGGTATCCTAATGAAAAGCATCCAGTTTGTGATGCAATTTGTCATTGGGGTAGTTATGGTCATCAAACTGGTCTTATTGAAATCATGGGGCTTACACGCAACAATGATAGCATAGAGGGTTATCTCAATGCAGATGAAGTCTTCGCCCGCATTAAAGAGCATTGGGAAGAAACAGGTGAAAAATATGAACAGAACTTGCGGTGATTGCGGCTTCTATAAAGAAAAATTATGCGGCGTTGCTATTCAGAGCGGGTTTCTAGAGTCTCACGCCGCATGTGAGTCTTTCTCTTCAGTAGCCTGGAGATGCGAGATATGCGGCCAGCCTACCCCGTCGCCGCAGAATCTAATATGGGACATCACGACAAAACAGCTGGTTTGTCCCAACTGTTACCAGACTCTTCCTATTGTTTCAGAGGAAGAACATAATTGACAAAAATAAAAAATTATGATATAATATTAATAAAGAAAGGAGATGTGAGGTTATTTGGTTGTATGGATACCAAGCCAATGGGAACTGGAATTAGATAGTTTTGCTGCACGTGTTCGAGCGAAAGACTATGATCGTATTCCTTATACCAATTGGAAAGCTATATCAGGTTTTACTGAATTAGACCCCTCAAAGAAAATCGTTCTTGCAATAGGCTCAACTGGTAAAATGACATTAACCGCGAGTAATTCTCAGTTCAGTATGAATTCCTATGGAATGCTGCCCTTAAAGAAGTATTTAGAGGATACTTACTATGAACTACCCGTTCAAGCTGCGGCACGTCTTGCTTTTAATGTAAATGACCTCACGGCTTATAGAAAAGTGGAACTATCAAATAGTAATTATGCAACTGTTACTGCTAATACAGTAGTAAATACTAATTATAGTACAGCCGCAGATTGGACTTATACCAACACAAGTAGTATTATAGATTATGCTGGTAAGGTAGTATATAATCCATGTGATACGCTTCAATCTGAGGTAGATAGGATCAAAACGCAAATTGACAATATTGAAGCTAATATTTCTGAAAATAAAAAGGAGAAAGAGGATATGAATTTCTTTAAGAATTTTGATTTTGGCCCCGTGAAGAATGACACTGTGCGGCTGTCCCCCTACGGTCTCGCGGTTAAGAACCTTGATGGTAGTTGGGTAGCCTACAATGGCGCCAATGATTCTATCATTGATGTCGATGTATTCAACTTCGAGGGCAAAAATCTGATTTACAAGATTCCTGCGGCGCCGCATACTATCCACACTGGCGATATGATTGTTCATCAGGGTAAGGCTATGTGCGTTGTCGCTGATGTGAGCGAGGGCGATACTTGTGTTAGCGTGATTGATCCTCGTGCTGGTGAAAGCAAAGAGATCTTGTTCACAAAGTCCCCATTCGGGTTTACTTTCATCGTGAAGTTGGTCTCTTTGCTGGATATGTCTGGCATTGGCGCTAACGTTGATAGTCCATTTGGTAACCTGTTGCCGTTGGCCCTGATGGGTGATAAGGACTGCGATGCGGGTGCCATGATGGCGATGATGATGATGATGAACAACGAGGGCTGTGACTTCGATATGTCTAATCCTATGATGATGTATGCTCTGATGAGCGATGACAACAAGGATATGTTGCTGCCCATGATGATGATGGCTGGCCGCAAGTAAAAATTTTGGACAAAAGAGTTTCAGAGAAATAGGAGATTTTTCAAAATAATAAGAGTCTCCTTTTCTCTGGCTCTTGTCCCTAATTTGATTTTTTCAAAAATTTTTGATATAATATATACATAAAGTTAAGGAACACATAAAGTATTGCCTCCACGTGGCGTGTTCTGGGTAAGTTTGACATAACTATCATGTCAACTTAGCAAAAATACGAGATAAGTAGAGAGCCAGTTGATAGTTGCAACTCTCATTGAATACTGCCTCAAGCCCGAGGCCCGCAAGGATACAACAGCACCCGAGGCGCGCGAATCTCGACTATACAAAATGGGAAGTCGTCGAAAGTATTCACTTATCGCTCATCAGCGTAGCTATTTCCGCCGTTTGCTGAGAGATCGCACGCTTGCGGCTGATCACCGCCAGGGTAGCCTGTCCCTTGGGTTCAAGATGCTTGTGGGGCCTTGAATTTTGAACAGGCAATATGGGTCTGTAATTCAATAGTAGAATAGCGGTCTTTTAAACCGTCTACGTCGGAGCATAACCGTCCAGACCTACCACACCTCGTATTCTTGATTTCCGAGAGGAGCGCCGGGCGCAGTAAATCAAGCGAAATTGGGGCTATCGTATAATAGGCTACTGAGAGGCTGCCCATAATTAATTTGCTTTCTTACTATTGTTTTACCACTTTCAAACGGTGATAACATCTAAGCCGGGTAGCAGTAGTAATAGCGTAAGGGCATACGCAGTCAATGACGAGGTAAAGGGCTCAGACGACTAACCGGACATTGACCAAAATAGCGGAATGAGGAGAGGAAAGCCTGTATGCGGCGACGTCATCCAACTCACAGTGATGCAGCGTCAAGTAGTTCTGCTATTTTGAAATTTATACATACGGTGCAGGCATTATATTTGCACGTGTAGCTCAATTGGTAGAGTTCCAGATTTCCAATCTGGCTGTTGCGAGATCGTACCTCGTCACGTGCTCCATATGCGGATATACTCAAGTGGTTGAAGAGGTGTGTCTTGAAAACACGTAGGGGCGTAAAAGCCTGCGGGGGTTCGAATCCTCCTATCCGCGCCACTAATCTGGCCCTGTGGACGAATTGGTAGAGTTACCGCCCTTTCAAGGCGGAGTTTTGCGGGATCATACCCCGCCAGGGTCACCACCCATCCAGAGTTTTGCTTCGTATTGAGGTAATGGGCAATACATAACGTGAGACTCTTTTTTAGGGCTGACCGTAAGGTCCTGGTCCACCGTTCTGCGCAGATTGATACTAAAGATACCTGCGGGCCTTTAGTTCTGCAAAAGAACACGACTTCGTTACTTATAGTGACGAAGCAGTCAAGGTTTTGAGTAATTGAACCGGATAATCAATGCTAAGTGAGATATACGCAAACAGAGAGGGTGCTAAGCTCACGGGTGTTCTAGACGCCTTCTCTCTCCTATGCTGGTGTAGCTCAGAGGAAGAGCGAGCGCCTTGTAAGCGCTAGGTCGAGATTTCAAAATTCTCCATCAGCTCCATTATGCGCCGATAGTTTAATTGGCAAAACAATACTCTCCAAAAGTATAGTTCTTTGATCATTGCAAAGTCGGCGTGCCAATTCCCGGCTATTCCGGGGTGTAATATAGGAACTGTCTGATGTGAAAGGCATCTAGTGTAGCTAGGACACAATAAATAACCTAGCCCGTGGTGAGTGGCGTTAATAGCGCATGGGTGCAGACAGAGGTATTTTCATCGCATACCTGCCCTTTCCTTTCTTTTGATTTTTATAAAAATTTATGATATAATATTTATAGAAAGTTGAGAGAGGAGAAAAACAAAGTGGTGAATAAATTCTATGAAAAGAAAGAATACTTCTGGGAATATGAGTGGCCTTTCGGAGAGTTTTTGCGGGAGTCTTTGCCTGAAGGTAGTTATCGCCACAAGTTTTCTATGACAGGGAATGGCATTTATAATCTTGTTACTCTTGATGGTAAACTGTATGATATTTCTCTAAAATCTACAACCAAGCTACTGCCAGATGATGGCAAAAAGGCATTTCGTGATGCAACTAAAGATAAATTGATAGACTTATTGAAAGACAAACTCAGCCAGTTAGGTGTTAATTGTACGGTCAATAGTGGTAAGTTTATTACCTTCGAGTTGTTTGGCTTCATAGCAAAGTTGGAAATCGTGAAAAAGACAACTGAACCAGCGTAAGGAACAGTTTGATTTTTCAAAAAATTTATGTTATAATATATTTGTAAGGTTGAGAAAGAGGTTGTCGCTAAGCTCTGTAATGATTGTGGCGGCATTAAATAGTCGGTAGTTAAGGTGCGGCAGCCTGCTAAGAGATCTTATAATGTAGAGTATACGATATTTAGCCGTGTGGTGGAATGCATACACTCTGGTCTTAAAAACCAGCGCCCCTCTGGGGATTGCCGGGGCAGGTCCGGTCACGGCTACCATCTGGCTTTGAGGATAGGGTGGTCTAGCTAACTACCTGATAAGAGCTTCCTTTCCTCTTCCTCTTGCCTTGTTTTATTGAAAGGAAAATATTTAAAAGAAAGGACTTATATTATAATGGAAAAGGTTCAATACACTAAAGAATGGCTGGAAAAAACTTGTGCGGAAAGCCTTTCTTACGCAGAGGTTTTGAGAAAATCAGGTCGTAAATAGGGTGGAGGCGCTCAAGCCACTTTAAAAGAAAAAATTGCATTATATAATATTGATGTTTCTCATTTCACTCTTCAAAGTTGGAGCAAGGGCAAAACAAAAGAAACCGATCCCCGAATTTTATCAAAAGAAAAGTATTCTTTATAGGAAGTTTTTTGTGATAATAGTCCTGTTACTCAACGTGTTTTGAGAGGGTATGTTGAAAGACATAAATTAATAGAGTATAAATGCGATACTTGTGGTTGTACCGGAGAATGGCAAGATGGATTTATTTCTTTGGAACTTGACCATAAGGATGGAAATAATAAAAATAATAAAATTTCTAATTTGCATTATTTATGTCCTAATTGCCATGCTTTAACTGAAACTTATCGTGGAAAAAATAAAGAGACGTATAAAAACATTCCTGTGGATGAAAAGTCATTTGTAGAAGCATTACAAACTACTCCCAATATTCGTCAAGCATTAATTAAATTAAATTTATCGCCCGCTGGAGCAAATTATTCAAGGGCGAAAGAACTTTTAAATAAATATCAAATTATTCAAAAAGATATTTGATTTAATTTATATGCTAATGAATATTGATTAAATGTATTGAAAGAGCTTACTGACCTAGACAAGTCATTAAACTATCTCGTCGGACGACATGGCTTGCGGTTAAACTACTATGTGAGATACATAGCTTGTGGCTAGGGACGTTAAATAGAGGCAAAGGAAACCGTGATAGGACTAGTCGCTCTATGTATATAAATAGCGACTACGACCTGCGGAGCTGGTGTAAAGGCAGCCACGCTAGACTTAGGATCTAGTGCCCTAGGGCGTACGCGTTCGAATCGCGTGCTCCGCACCATGAGGCTAACCCTAAAACCTATATGAGAGTAATTCCTCCTTGATAGAGACTGCTGACAACAGCAGGGCTTGGTGCACGAAGTCGGTAAAACAGTTTGGAGGTTGAATAGGTCTGCTGGATTCTCTCATTTATATCGCAGAGTGGAGCAGTTAGTAGCTCGCCAGAGTCATAATCTGGAGGTCGCTGGAGCGAAGCCAGCCTCTGCACCCATAAGCGCCTATTGGGGTTCCGATGCGATATTATTGAATATGCTGCCCGACGTGGTAAGCGGCTAAAGCGACTGACCCACAGCCGCAAGGAGGAACGAGCTTGAAACTCAACAAAAGTAGGATAAATTGAGGCTTAAACCCTGAATAAATCCAGGTTGACTGACAGACAAGAGGAACTGTACAAAGCGGCAATGTGGCGTAGATAGGCCGTACGGCAAGGTGATAAAGCTAGTCCTTGCGCCATGAGTCCTTACCGAGATGATAGATGGATACAGACGGGTGACTGAAATTCAAATCCCGCAAACTGATAACCGAGGATGTGGAATGTAGGATGCGGTCCCAAGGGCGTTGGGGTGTAGGTTATCTTATTAAACAATAGAAAGGATGGTAGTAATGTTTCACGATGTAGATGATCTGATTTTTTCAGCAGAGGAAGATAAGAAGTATCACAGCACTAAGTGATATTTCTTAATCACTGTAATGCGGCCGGTGGTCGATCACCGCAGGTTCCAAGCCCTGAAAAACGCAGAGGACGGTGAATGGTAGTAGCCAGCTAGGTGCGGCGAGGTTCGAGTCCTCAAGCCATGGCGTTCGACTCGTCTGGCGCAAGGTGCAAAACCTAGCATATTTCCGGGTATAGCCTAGCTGGTAAGGCGCCACATTTGGGATGTGGAAATCGAGCGTTCAAGTCGCCCTACTCGGACCATCTAGAGTAGTAAATCGTAAAGGAGGGAGTACCGCTTGGTAATTCAGCTCAAGAATTTTCGTTGTCTTGACCAAGATCACTATGGCGAAGACAATGATTGTACTCTGACATCTCTTACTGCGGTAGTTGACTTTTATTTTGCACATACTAAACCTGTATCAGAGATTTACGCTACGATTGAGAAGGTTGCTCGCAAGTATGGCTACACTGGCAAGAAAGGCGTCGATCCGTGGTTTATTCGCCATATCTTTGATGAAATTGCTCGCAAGTATTGCATTGTTCCTACCGCAAAAACAAGTGTAAGGTATTTCAAGGGCATGGGATTTAACTATGAAACTATTTGTGGCCAGATTGATAAATGCAACCCAGTTATTATGAATGTCTGGAATGCAGGTAAATATCATAATCATACTATCACAGTAATTGGCTATGATACTACCAACAAAACCTTGCTGGTTTCTGATAACTGGAGTGTGCGGCCGCAGGCCCTACGGTGGGATGATATTGGTTTCATTTGTTCCATTAATTATTGGGATTAAGAAAATTTGACATTTCAAAAAATTTATGTTATAATATTTATAGAAAGTGAGGGAAGAACACATGGAAATCAATTTTGGTTCTCGTTATCAGGACATTCACAACAATGTCTATAAGTTAGTGGGCGCCGCAAACTCCTATGACAAGAAAGACTCTGTTCTCTTGTTTGCTCCTGTTCATTCTGGCACAGTTGGTGATGTATTTTATATCACTAAGGAAGCCGCAGATCAGGCATTCTTCCCCGTAAGCAAATACTTCTAAAAAAATTGAGTAGTGAGTAAAAAGCCATTAAGGTTATAGACTTCATGTACAAACCATTCTAACATGGGCCAGTACAACCCTATGAATGGTGAAGTCATAAGTTGTTCGCATGGTGTAAGTGGCAGCACGCTGGGGGATTAACCCTGGAGGTGCAGGTTCGATCCCTGTTGCGAGGACGAAATACAATCTAAAACTTATAGGAAAAATCTTAATGAAAAACTTACTTAGACGGGATTAAAGATAATACTAATTAAAGTGTACCGTCATTGAGTAGTGGTCATGAACATTATTCAGAGTAAGTCGTAAGGGTGAGAGACCCTTACCTCAATTTAAATATAGCGCACTGGTGTAACGGTAGCACATCGCACTTTGACTGCGTCAGTAGACATTCGAGTTGTCTGTGCGCTGCCACGACGAGATGCAAGTCATTAAATTGCATAAATAAGAGGATAGGGCTATCCGATCAATAGCCTGACAAGGGTTCATTCCTTTCCCCTTCCTCTTGTTCTAAATTTACTAAAAGGAAAATGTATTTTAGAAAGGAAATTTAATTATGGCATTTATTTACAAGATTACTAATGATATAAATTAGAAAATTTATATCGGAAAGACTGAAAAAACCATAGAAAAACGTTTCAAAGAACACTGCTAGGATTATAAGCGAAAACGATGTGAGAAACGCCCCTTATATTCTGCTATGAAGAAATATGGTATTGAACATTTCCATGTGGAATTAGTAGAAGAAACTAATAACCCAGAAGAACGTGAACAATATTGGATTAAATTCTATAATTCTTATGGCTCTACTGGTTACAATGCTACGATGGGCGGCGATGGTAAAAAGTATATTGACGTAAATAAACTTATAGAGGCTTATAATCGCTTAGGAACGGTTAGAGCTGTAAGTAGAGAAACTGGTCATGATGAAGGTTACATTAGTAGATTACTTCGACAAACCGGTATTCAAATAGTAAGTAGTCAAGAACTTAATAAAGAAAAATGTAGCAAAAAAGTAGTACAATGTGACAAAAATACCCATGAGCAATTAAAAATATTTAATTCATTGGCTGATGCAGCAAGATATTTGCAAGAAAAACAAATAAGTACCTCTAAAGATACTCATGGTATTGCTTCTCATATTGGCCATGTTTGTAAAAAGCAACGTAGTTCTGCATATGGGTTCTATTGGGAATTTATATAATGAATTGACCCAAGTAAGTCATTAAACTGCTTGTTATCCCGGCGTGGCGTAAAGGTTAGCGTGCCAGATTCTAACTCTGGAGATCCCCGTTCGATCCGAGGGCGTCGGTGCCATAGGTCTAGTTTGGTAGAGTTTCATCCTGACCTTAAAAAATTCTAAACTACCACCTCTCTTTCCAGATTGTTCATTTGATTATGGTTGTTATATAACTCAGTGCAGACACAATATCATGTGGCTGAGAATCCTCACCTAATCAAGACGCCCCCTGCTTAGAAGCAATGACGGATACGTTATTGCGGCGGTGCTTCCCACTCGCGAGTTTGGGAACAACGAGAGATAAAACTCTCGCCGGCCGGGAGGATGTACTGGAATTATCGCTATCAAAACTACTGTCTCGTCGCCGTCGTAATAGAAGGCAAGCGTTAAAAGCGTAGCCCGAATCTTGATAAGGTTTAGATTTGGTACCCTATGCAAACTCAAGAAATACCACTAAGGCGGTTTGTCGTGAAGTTGCAGTAATGTAACTATAAGACGAGGTCAAGGTACAAGTAGCCCAAGACAATGACTAAGAAGAAAAGATGCAAAAATCTTTACTAATGTGAATGATGGGTGAACGCTGCGGATAACCACTTCCGCATAGGTAAGTGTACAGCATAAGCTGTTACGGCATAAAGTCTAGGGTCGCTCCCGAAAGCTCACTTATGTCGTCCTATTGAGTGAATATGATAGAAGGTAATGACCAGCAACCCGAAGGGGTATATGGCGATCATAATCAAGTGAACAAGAATCCAGTCCTTCGGGGCTGGATTTTTTTTATGCTTCTGGCTGGGTCGGTTTGGAGCGTCTACCCGCAAATCAAAATAGCCTTTCAGAAATTTTTAGGACAAAAGTGATTAATCTACATACCCTATTTTTCAAAAACAATAGAAGAATGAAAATCAAGAAAGGAGGATACAAGATATGGCTTATACAGCTATTTATGCAAATGGCTCTACGTTTAATATGGTGAAGAAATTTGTCATTGATTCATTCAATGAGATTTATGAGATTGATACAAGTCAACTCTCACCGGGTAGTACAGCATTTGATATTAGCTCTAGTAAAACATATATGTTAAATAATAAAAAACAATGGATTGAAGTCCAGATTGGCAGCTCTAGTGGCGGCACTGATTATGATGGTGGAACTCCAGGTACCTCTGGTGGAGATATTATTTATGATGGAGGTGGCGTGTAATGGCTACCGTTTATAAAACTACCTTTAAACTGCGGCGAGGCACTATGGCGGAGTGGGAAGCCAAAAACCCTATTCTTGCAGATGGCGAGCCCGGATTTGCAATTGACAAAAACATCTTACGCATCGGTAATGGCAAAACCGCATGGAAAGATTTGCTCGATATTAATGGTAGTGATTATAAAGGCTTAGAAGTATTGAAAATTTATGATGATTCTAGTGATACCTCTACTACAGTAAACGGTCAGACTTATAATACTCCAGCTGAGGCAATTGCGGCTGCTGGAGTGGGCGATGAGGTGGTTATTCAAAACAGTTTAGGTAGCGAAACTGTTTCTACCGATAAAGAAATTACCATTAATCTAGGTGAGACTGTTACAGTAAACAATGATGTTTCTCCTATGGTAATTGCGGCGACCGGTAAGGCTACTATTAAGAACGGTGGTCTAGAATGCAATAAGAATGGCGAGCCCGCAATCACTGTGAATGGAGAGGCCATTCTCGACAACTGCAACCTCAGCCGCACAGTTGATGAAAAGAATAACACCTATTACACTTGCGTTAATCATGGTAAAATGACTATTAACAGCGGTGTATTCAATGCCCCTGGTGTTGTTTCCTCTATGATTGAAAATGGATACTGGACTTATAATTCTGGTGACGAGAAAACTGGCTATGTGGCTGGCCGCAACTAGCAGTATCCTGAACTTATCATAAATGGGGGTTCATTCTTCAATAATTTCTATATTATCAAGAATGACGATGGTAGTAAACTTACCATTAATGGTGGTGAGTTTTATGGGACTATTTTACACAATGGTATTGAAATGATTATCAATGATGGTCATTTTACTACAACCGATGGTTATTACCCACTGAGTATTCGTAACTTAAGTGACGATTTGAATCCCGCCCGTACGATTATTAATGGCGGCACGTTTGATGGTAATTGCAAGACTATTATCGCAAATATTGGTGAAAAACCTCTCGATGTACAAATCAAGGGCGGTAAATTCATTCTTGCTCTTGATGAGCAATATATCGCAGAAGGCTACGAGCAAAAGTTTACTGATGGTTGGTATGTAGTAACTAAGAAAGGAGAGTAATAATGAGTTTTAATGTTGTTTATGCAGCTAAAGATAAAATCAACAACAAGATTGCTCAGGGTATTATTCTCCCTGAGAGTTTAATTATTACCAATGAACAACCTGATAACGCAGAAGTTTTTTACTATGATGAGAAAGGTATCCTGAAACAATTAATCAAACGCACAAAGTTTGATAGTGAGATGGAAGCAAGAGTATGGGTTGCTAAGTATGACTACAGTGGTGAGAATATTTCTATCAAGGACGCCAATGGTAACTGGATTAGCTACACGGTTTCTAGTGATGGACAGTTTGCACCTGTTTCTCAAGAGCCTTTAATCCTCACTGGTTATTATCTCAATGAAAACTTCTATACAGATAGCACTTATACAATCCCCTTAGAGAAAAATGAAAAGTGCTTATACATTGACAAAAATTCAAATAATGGCTACACTTGGACTGGTGAAAAATACGCGGCGCTGACTGCCGAAGCTACGGCTGACCTTGCTGGTGTAATGAAACTATACCAAGCACACGGTGAGAATACAGATGGCGCGATAAGCCAAAAAGTTGTAACTGACGGTGTTAATTCTATTGCTTTAACCTTAGATAACACCGATGAAGAGTGTTTAGTCCTAGATTTACCCTGGGATTAACATATAAAATCTATTTTATAAAGGAGATTTTTTATTATGGCTGATATTTCCAAGATTAAACTTGCTAATGGTACTACCGTTAACATTAAAGATGCTGGCGGTCGTGCTAATGTGACCACTTTACTGGGCGGCCATGCTCTTGAGGCCCTTGGCGCTGCTGCGTGGAAGGCTGTTGCTGCTAATATTTCTGGCGAAGGTCTTGTTGATGCTTCCGTTGTTAAGGCATATGTCGATTCCCAGGTTGGCCAGATTCACAATTTTGATGTCGTGATCGATGCTGCTGGCACTGGCGCCGGTCCTTCCGTGACTGCTTCTGCGGATACCATGTATAAGATTTACCTGGTTCCTTCTGATGATGCGGCTGCTGGTTCTTATGTTGAGTACATCACTATTCGTTCTGGCGAGGCTGGCGCTTATACCTATGCATGGGAAGCTATCGGTAATACCAAGATGAATCTGAGTGGCTATGTGTCTACCAGCACTACTATTGCAACCATTAAATTGGACCACAATATTACCGTTGCTGAACTGCAAACCGCTCTGGGTCTGGGTGCTATGGCTTATGCTGACAAGGCCAATGGTTCTACTACTCTGGAAACTGTTGATAGCATCGCTATGAACCCTGTGACCGTTGCTGGTAATGCTACTGTGACCACTAAAGCTGCTGATGCTACTCTGACTAAGGGTGACTTCACTCCTGCTGGCACTGTGAGTGCCCCGACTATCGATCTGACTTCTACTGAGAAGACTTTTGCTACTGGTCTAACCGGTGGTAAGGCCGCTTCCTTTACTGAGGGGGCCTTTACTCCCGCTGCCTTCCAAGATGGTTTCTATACTGCTGGTGTTGCTGCTACCTGGACTGGTAAGGAGTATGTTGCTCCTACTATGGGTAATGCTACTACCGGTAAGTTTGCTTCTGAGGGTATTGTGGCTACTGTTGGTACTGGTGAAGACGCTGAGACTCTGATCTTCTCTGCGGCTGGTACTGCTGATGCAGTAACTGCTCAAGGTGAATTCAATGCGGGTAGCGTTAACTTCGGTACCTTTGATGGTGGTAAGGCCACTGTCATTGATACCACTAAGTTCTCTGGTGGTTCTAAGGCTAAGGATACCTTCTCTGCTAACATTCTGCAGACTGTTGAGACTGGCACCGTTAATGATGTGACTGCGGCCACCGCTACTGCTCCTACCTTCACCGGTATGAAGTCCGAAGGCGTCTTGGTTACTGGCGTGTCCTATGAGAAGGCTGACGCTACCGCTGCCTTTAGTGTGGATGTTACTCCTGAGACTAAGAAAATTAAGAAAACCGCTAAGACCATTGAGATTGAGGTCTCTCCCGTCGCTAAGGTCTAATAAATGTCTGAAGTATCCAAAATTGAACTTCCCGATGGTAGTTTGTACGATCTAAAAGACGAGGAGCTCCGTCGCATGATTGAAGTGTTACTGGGGAAACAAGAGAATGGATAACGCGTGGTGGGGTAGTTACGGCTGCCCCACCTTTTTTGTTAGTGATAGCTAGACTAACAAAAATCTTAAAAGGAGGATATTCAATGGCGAACAAAATTACTAAATTCAAACTAGCGAACAATCAGACTTATAATGTCAACGATGGTTCTGCTGTTCATTTTGACGCTTCTCAGAGTTTATCCGCTGCTCAAAAATCACAGGCTAGAACTAATATTGGAGCGGGTACCAGTTCTTTTAGCGGAAACTATGATGATTTAAATAATAAACCTACTATTCCTAGTAAGACTAGTCAAATTACTAATGATAGTGGTTTTGCTACTACAGATTACGTTGATAATAAAACCGCGGGCCTTACTGGCGCGATGCACTTTAGAGGTACTGTAACTGCGTTACCCGCTACTACAGATTATACGGCTGGTGATGTTGTTATTTTTGGTTCTAAAGAATATGTTTGTGATAAAGATAATAACAAATGGGTTGAATTAGGTGACGAAGGAAGTCATGTGCTAAACACCCAAAAAATTAATGGTCATGCTTTGACGGGTGATATAAACCTAACTGCCGCAGATGTAGGCGCAGCGACAACCAGTGAAGCGGCTGCCGCAACTTCTAAATCTTATTCCTTGACTATTGCTCCCACAAGCTGGACCACGAGTGGGAGTGTATTTAAATATACCTATTCTAATACTGCGCTGCGGGCGTCGATTAGCCCCATTGTGTCTTGCACAGAAAACGTGGCAGAATATGCTTATATCACTGACGCAGAGGCGACCGCAAAAACCGGAATAGTGTTCACTGCCCGCAAGAAACCTACGGCTAACGTGATTCTTACTATTGTTGACGTGGGGTAAAAGGAGGAATTTTAATGGCAAACACTTATTTATCAAAAGATGGAAAATATTTTACTTTAAATGGTAAATTACTACAATACACACCTGCTCCTCTAGTCGCTAAAGGAGATTTAATTAAATTAGATTTAGATGGTAATGGTGATAAATAGTATCGAGTATTGGGAATAAATGGTAATGTAGCTAAATTGCTTGGTATGAGTGATATTTCTACATTACAAAAATATAATGCTACAAGTAAAACAGGCACATTCACTAATGGCACTACGGGTCAATCATACGCTGGAAGTGATTTAGATACTTATTTAAATACGACTTGGTATAATACTTTAACTTCTACTGTAAAAGCCGCAATAGTGCCCGAATCCCGCACACAGTATATGTATCAATATTATGATAAGCCTAATACTCCAAATACTCCTACATATACTTACCAGTATCAGTATAATTGGTCTGATTCAGACTATGAAAATGCAAACTTAACCGATAGTATTTTGATAGGTAATCGAAATATTTTTGTTCTTGATTTAAAAGACATATTTGATTACTTTGGCAAAGTTTGTATTACAAGTAATGAACTAATAGAGCTATGGACTAATCAGACAAGCGCAGTAAGTGGTAAGTATTGGTGGTTAAGCTCTGCGGATGCTGATCACCCTGACGGCGCTTGGTACATGACTGGTGCTCTCGGCAGCTTGACCGGCGGTGACGTTGACAATGCTAACGCGGTGCGTCCCGCTTTCAATCTTGATTTAAGTAAGATTAATTTTACTAAAGTTTAAGGAATGAAGCCGTAAGGGCACCATCAGCGCCCACGGCGAAATTCCGTGAGGAATAGGAGAAATAAAATTTTATGGCAAAATTTAATATTTTAAATAAAGCTGAAAAAGTAGTTAGCTATGTTTTTACAATTACAGAAAAATCTCCTAAGCATACAAGAGGAGATATGGTTCCTACTTTTCGTAACGAAAGTTTAGATATGATAAGAAATATTGTTCATGCTAATTCATATCAAGTAGATAAATCTGTAGATGGTCAACAATTAACTCAAAGAAAATGGTTTTAGGAGTAGGCTTTATTAAATTTAACGATGTTAGATGTTTATGCGGAAATATGCTTTGAACATAATCATTATATCACATTTAATTAGTTTGATTATTTGACTACTTTAACTCAAGAATTACGATCGATGATTGAACGTTGGATTCAATCAGATAAAAGTAGATGTTAGTAAGTAGTTTTGAATAATAGGTACATGGCTTTTTCGCTCTGCGAATGCTGATAACCCTGACAACGCTTGGAACGTGAATGGTGATAACGGCAACTTGAACAACAATGACGTTGACAATGCTAACGCGGTGCGTCCCGATTTAAAAAATCTTAGACCCGTTCTTTTAAGTAAGTGCTTAAAGGCTTGGTCGTTTTTCTTTTTAAAGGAGCCATGACCCTGCTGAATAAGCAAATTAAAAACCGTGTAAGTTAATATCGTTTTATAATTATATTGACTTTGTAATGTATAAGGAGGTTACTGCACGGTATGGGCCAATATGAAAAATTATATAATTTTAACAATTGATATTAGGCTTATAAATTAGCGCATCGTGGAAAAATAAACAATAAAGAAGTTATTGAATTTGATAAACATAAAATAGAAAATCTGCGGCGACTGTAGAAATAGATACAAAACAAAGAGTGGGATAAAATATTTACTTATTACCGTTTTACAATAACTGATCCAAAAATACGAATAGTGGATGCTTTACACTTTGAGGGTAGAATTGTATAGCATATATTATGTGATTTAATTTTAAAACCATGGTTCGAGCCAAGATTGGTAAAAGAAAATTGTGCTTGTCGTATAGGCAAAGGGACAGATTATGCCATAAAGATATTGCGTTAGCACATGACTAAAATCTTAAAGTACGAAGAAAATCCTTATGTTCTAAAGATAGACATTAAAAAATTTTTCCCAAGCATTGATAGAGATACATTAAAAAATATTTTGTCTAAATTCCCTGATAAAGAAGTATTAGAATTATTATATTTTATTATTGACTCTGCTCCAGAAGATAAAGGAATACCAATTGGAAATCAAACTTCATAGTGGTTTGCTTTATATTATTTAAATGAATTAGATAGAACTATAAAAGAAAAGCATAGTATAAAATTTTATGTTAGATATATGGACGATTTGATTATTTTAGATAAAGACAAAAAAGATTTATAGGTGTTACTATTAGAATTAAAAATAAAAGCATAAAAAAAATATAAATTAAATTTTAATAGTAAAACACAAATTATTCCAATACGACATGGAATATCATTTTTAGGATGGAAGATTTTTCCTGTAGAAAATAACAAATTAATTTAGATTTTATCAAATAATAAAAAACGACATAAAAAGAAAAAGATAAAAGAAATGTTTAATAACTTTAAAACACAAAAAGATTCTCAATAGAAATTTAATGAACGTTATGTTTCTACATAGGCGCATTTAAATAAAGGAAATACATATGGATTTCAAAAACAATATCTAATATAAATTTTTGCTCTTTTCTTTTCTTAATAAAATATTAACCTTTCTAACCCAGTCTATTTTTCGTAAATAGACTGGGTTTTTCTTTTTGCTTTTTTCAAAAATTTATGTTATAATATATATAGAAATCAAGAGAGAGAGGTTTTCTATATGACAAATAAAGACGTGATCCTGCAGGTTCTTTCCGCACATTCTTGCCTTACTGCAATGGAAGTGCGGCAGTTCGCTAAACGACTGTGCAATTATGATATTACTCCGCAGGCAGTTGCGGGAGCAATGAGACCACTAATTGCGGCGGGCCTTGCCGCAAGTGGTGTTAGACCTGATAATGGAAAAACCGTTTATTGGTTGATGGGAGAATAATTATGACTGCATTTGACCATTACGCAAAAGCGCTTCGATTCGCGTTTGAACATACTGAAAAATCTCGCGCTGCAAAAGAACATAACTTGCGGCGACGCCATCGCTCACAGGCAGAAATTGACTGGCGACTACGGTGTGCCAAAGATAGAGTAAGACTAAGAGTTTTTAAAATTCACTCAAGACAATTGTTCAAGGAAGTAGAACGTATGACTGATGAAGCTATAGAAAACGAAATTCTTAAACAGCTTTCTAAGTTTACTAACTTTAAGGATGTGATATAATATGAATGAAATTAAATTGGGTTGGCTGAGTCCAACAGGTAAAATAATAGGGTGTAATGCTTATGAGCATATCCAAACCGCATATGATATTTTGGATAAAAATTATGATATGGGTTCTGTGTTTAATAATCCTGATGATGTGCTTGTGAATTTGGGCTGGGTTCATATTTGCCGAGGAAGTATACTTGACCACGATTATCATTTTTATTGGAATATTAACCATTTTTTGACGCCTGAGCAAATTCAATACTTGAAGCCCTATTTTGAAGATAAGAATATACCGATTGATGAAGTTCAGAGAGATATATTCTTTGACAGATTGGAGTTGATGTAATATGAATAAATATTTTGTAATAAGTGATGTTCACGGATTTTATAACGAAATGATTAATGTGCTTGATGATGCAGGCTATGATCCTACTAATCCTTCTCATTGGCTGATTTCTTGCGGTGACAACCTCGATCGTGGCCCTGATAACTTTAAGGTTATGTCTTTTCTTATGCGGCAACCCAAGTGTATCTTGGTGCGCGGTAATCATGAAGATCTACTGGATTGGGCTTGTACAGAGGGTATTTCTATGCGTGATTATCCTAATGGCACAGTGGGCACAATTGAAGAGTTGGGGGCAAGCTCTACTCGTCTAGATTGGACAATGGATGATAAGATGGATTTGGCCTTCAAGCGCACCCGTGGTTTCTTTGACCGTATGATTGATTTCTATGAGACTAAGAATTATGTATTTGTGCATGGATGGATTCCTTCCCTCAAACTGTACCCTGACTGGCGTAAGGCACCGACCTCCGCATGGGAAAAGGCTAGATGGGAAAATGGTATGAAAGCTGCCCGCAGCGGCCACCTCGATCCCGCAGGTAAAACGATCATATGCGGGCACTGGCATACAAGCTGGGGGCACCATATTCAATCGGGTACTCCAGAATGGGGAGAGGATGCCAATTTTAATCCCTACTATGACAAAGGTATTATTGCTATTGATGCTTGTACCGCATACACTGGTAAGATTAATGTTCTTGTGATTGAGGATGATCCTCTGGAGGAAAAGTAATGATTGCTGCATTGATTATACTAGGATTAATGGGCGCTATTGCCTTGCTGATTTGGCTGGGTGTTACAATAATTGTTTTTATTCACGATTATAAAGTGTTTCAAAAAAGAGACGATGATCTAGATTATGCGGTCATTGATTACTCAACACTAAAACGTCTATATCAAGTTAATCCAGATGGTTACCAACTATCTGATTTTGGTCAACTATACAGACTAAATATTAATCATGGTTGGACAACAAGAGAAGTTCGAATTATTTTCAAGACTATTTTTGATTACATCAAATTTGATGTAGATAGAAAGCACAATAAGAAAACCAGCCATATCATCAAGCGCCGCAAGCAAGAGGAACAGGGATTGAGTAAACTTCGTAACTTGGCTCAGCAAGACATTGATAATCTGCGCGCAAAGCTTGATGCAGAGTTTGAACAAGAGAAGAAGAAAACTCAGGAAATTGCGGCGAATATGCGGCGACCGCTCGGTGAACTTAGTCTTCTTACTGACTCTAATGGTAGGCTGAAATGTTATCAAGATAAACCAATTTATATAGATGAATTAGGTTACTACTTTACCAAGGACGGCAAACCCATTCTGATGCCTTGGGAGGAGAAGTAATGGAAAATATTGTTGTTTTAGCTGAGTGGCATGGTAATTCCTGGGGTGGTGCTAATATTATAGCTATTATTATTGGCATAGTATTAGGATTTGTTTTTGGCTGTTATATGCTATGTTTACTAATAGATAAGGATCATTTTCCTTTTCTTTTGGTTATATGCGGTGCATTAGCGTTCTTGCTTTGGTTTCCTTTGAATGATTGTGTCCAACATCGAGGAGAAACTTTCCAGAAAATCGCGGCTCCTCCGCAGGTCACTCAACAGCAACTTGAAGAAAAATATGACACAGTTGATTTAATTGTAAAAACAACAAACTGCCCAGAAGGCATGGTATGCTGGCAAGTAAGTTTTAAGCAGGTAGACTAAATGTCTACTTGCTTTTTTTTATTTTTTATGTTATAATATTTATATAAAAGATAAAGAGAGGTTTTATTCTATGGCTAAAAATATTATTTTGACTGAAACAGAGTTTAAAGGTATCTATTGTGGTTATCTTAAATACCTTGCTCTACAAAATGGAGGCGTGGATAACTGGGAATGGTATGGTGAGTCTCTTGGTTATTTCTTGCGGGATTGTTATTCTGTAAATCACCCCGGCCGCACAGAGGAAGATTTCAATGAAGAAGACTATGATTTTGATGTCATTGTAAATGAAGATCTTGATAAAGGTGAATTTACTATACAGGAGGTAAACGAATGATTATTTGTGCGGCAATTAAAGATACTCGTACCGGTGCAGTATTTGGCGGCATTCGCCATGGCGACATTTACTCTGCGATGCATGATGCAGGTATTACTCCTCCTCGTGCAGCTGCAATCGAAGGTTTTCTTGATATGCGTAACAACTTCTATGATCGTCATGAAGCATTTATGTGGGCGCAGCAGATTGGACAGTTGCCCGATACCGTTCTATATCATAAACAGCAGAGGGGCGAGAAAGAACTGTTTTCGGAGGATTTGTACTAATGACTAGAAAATTTATTGATTATGCTCGTATAGGCAAGTGTGAGGTGTGTGGGAAGTCCGCCCCTGTCGTTGTAGTATCTTCTGTGCTAGGACCTTGTAGCTGTGCTTATTGCGAAGAATGCTATACTGAGGGCCTTGAGCCTTATCCTATGGTTGTTGCTGCCGTTTGGAGTTGTGGCTGGGAAAATATGGCCGATTGGGCTAAAGCTCGTATTAGAAAGACTCTAACTAAGCTTGGAAAAACTGAGAAAGAAATGTTGGCAGATGCAAAAGCAGAAGAAGACTCTTTCATTGCGGCTATGCAAAACTATGAAGAATATTGCCATGAGCAAGGCATTGAGGAGGAATTATGATGGATGGAGTTATAATTCTTAATAGTTATGAGTATTTAATTAATTTTGGCTCCGTCTTTGTAATGAGTGTCTTATGTGTATGGTTTTTTGTAGCAGCTGTTATCGTATTGCTTTCATTACTCAAGGATGGATGCGACTCATGGAAGGGGCCTGTCTTTCTTATCATTTGTGTTGCATTAACTGTTGTTTGCGGTTGCCTCATTCCAAAAGAGAAACATGAAACTCGTTACCAAGTAACCGTTGATGATTCAGTTAGTATGAATGAGTTTCAAAACAAGTATGAAATTATTGAAGTAGAAGGTAAAATTTATACTGTAAGGGAGCGTGTTGAATAATGGATGCTGTTGAATTTATCAAAGAGCGACAGAGACTATGTCAAACCTATGTTGATTGTTTTAAATGCCCTGCTTATAACAACAACATCGAAGGTTGCAACTTTAATGCCGCTTCTGGATATGAAGCAATAGAGCAAATTAGGCTGCTGGAAGAATGGTCTGCTGCTCACCCGCGCAAGACACGCCAATCTGTATTCATTAAACAATACCCTCAAGTAGCTATCTATAACGGAGTAATTGGCATCAGGCCGTGTCAAATTGAAGAGGGTTACACTTCTCTATATTGCCTTGGTGATTCAAGTCGTTGTGTTCAATGTCGTAAAGAATATTGGTTGCAGGAAGGGGCAATATGAAAGTTAAAGTAGAATTTGAATGTGAAATATATTCAAACCAGTTTACACCATGGTTTACAGTTAATGATGAAATTATACATACTAATTTCGAGTGTGTGGAAAATCTTAAGGTGTTTGATGCTGAAACAGGAGAAGAACTTTAAAACGGAGGTAGAATAATGACTGAATATATCACAAAAGAAGCCGCTATCCAGACCTTTGTGTACGGCGACGCAGACGTATTTGAGAACTACGGGGATGATTACTATTTTGGCTTTAGTCGAGAGAGCATTAAAAGCGCAATCAGTGCCATCCCTCCTGCTGATGTCGCTCCAGTAATGCATGGAAGATGGATTCACTATAATGATGGCGTGTTTATTTGCAGTAAATGCGGAAACGCAGAAAGTAATGATAGTTATTATTGTAGGTATTGCGGCGCCAAGATGGACGAAGGTGATAACGATGCGGCTGATTGATGCAGATTATGTACTTACCCATCTTAAACCATACGAGCCATCAGATGAGGAATGGGGCGTAACTGGCGGCACGGCTTTGCGGCTTATCCATACCGCCATTAACAATGCGCCCACTGTTGATGTTGTCCCGGTAATGCATGGAGATTGGAAAGGATATTTTCCTCATTGTTCTATTTGTGGGGAAGAAGCATTATCTCGGGATAATGGGACTTTGCATGGTGCATACTTCCTCACTGATTACTGCCCCAACTGCGGCGCAAAGATGCAGGAAGGAGTAGAATAATGAAATATCAATTAATTATGGAATTTGAAACTAAAAAACCATACCAGGAATGGAACATATCCCCATATACAAATAAAGATTTGGCAGTTGCTCTTATTAAAGCCCTTGGTATTGGTAATGAAGGTGCTTTCATAAATGATATTATTCTGCATAAGGTAGACAAATGAAAAATATTAATAACCTTACCTTTGGTCTTTTTGACTATCCTAAGCGTTTTTGGTATTATAATCTCAAAGACATCCCTATTTTCATCAAACGCATTTTCTTCACTCTAAAACATGGTTATTCACCTACTGTACAATGGGAAACCTTTGAATGGTTTATTGTAGTAATGCGTGAAATACTGATCAATTATCGTGATAATCGCATGGGAACACCTGTTGTAATTCCTGATTATAATATTGATGATTTAATTAGTGAAAATAAAAACATTGAGATTTATAATAATATTCTCAATGAAATGATTGAATTGTTAGATAAAATGGACGAATGCAATTCGACTTATAATGGTGTATCTTTAGAAGAAATGCACTCTGCTATGAATGCTGCAAAGGACAAGTTTTTTAAACTGTTTTCTAAATATTTTTATACTCTATGGGATTAAGTCAAGTGGTCGCAGTCACTTGACTTTTTTCATTATTTATGTTATTATAATTATAGAAAAATAAATAAATAACATTTTTGTTTATAGAAAAGGAGTGTGTAACAATGGGATATGATGCTTACATTACAAGATACCATCGCACCAATAAGCCAAACTCTGTTGTTATTCGTAATGACAGTGATATTAACAAGGTTATTGATACAGTGATTAACCACGACGGGAGTTTTGAGTATGAAGACATTGACTCTTGGTGCTCTAACGGCAGGTATTGGATGGATTTTATCTATGACAATATTGACCCTTCTCTGCGGACAAAGGTAGATGCTGGTCAGTATATTCTTATTCGTTCCGCCGCGGATTATGCCAAGTTAGCCAAGACAGCGGTACAGTTAATGGAAACTACTGGCTATCAGTTTGGTAAAGTCTGTTATGCCATGACGGATAGACACGATGACGGCTCTTTCCGCTGTTTTCCTATTGATGGTATTATTGTTCAGTGCGAAGATGGCTCTGTCAAACATATCTGGGACGAATATGACGATGATGGCTTCCTTATTCCTAAAACATGTGAAGACCAATTTACCACCGTTCAGCAGTTTGTACAGGCCGTACTGATCGCCGCAAATACAGACTGGGATAATGAGTTTGTATTGCTAGGAGGAAGTTACTAATGAAATCAGAATTTATGTATACGCCGCTTGATGAGATTTATAATAAGGAATTATGGCGACAGGCTACTACCGTAGAATTAATTGCTAGTGAAAATTTCGTTAGTCCTAGAATACTGAAGTATCTTGGTAGCGAATTTACTTGTAAATACACAGAGGGGTATCCAGGCAAACGGTATTATGGAGGTTGTGAGTTTTATGACCAACTTGAAACCTATTGCCAAGAACTATGGAAAGATGTCTTTAGCACAACTTATCATGTAAATGTACAGCCGCACAGTGGAACATCCGCTAATCTTGCGGCAATCTCTGCGGTAGTTGCCCCTGGTGAGACTATCCTTTCTATGAGCCTAGACTGTGGAGGACATCTCTCACATGGCGCTCGGGTAAGCCAGGTTGGAAAACTTTACAACATCGTTAATTATGGTGTGGATGATGATGGTTGGATTGATTATGATGAGGTTGCAAAGCTTGCTAACCAGTGCCAACCCAAGCTAATTATTTGCGGCGCTAGTGCATACAGTCGCAAAATTGACTATATTCGATTTGCTGAGATTGCGCGGAGCATTAATGCCTACTTGCTTGCGGATATTGCTCATGTCGCAGGATTAATTGCGGCTAATAAGCTACCTTCTCCATTTGGATATGCCGATATTATTACTAGCACTACACAAAAAACTCTACGAGGTCCTCGTGGGGGTCTAATCTTCTGTACCCCTGAGCTAGCCAAGAAGATTGACAGCGCAGTATTTCCCGGTACGCAGGGCGGTAGCTTGATGAATGTAATCGCCGCAAAAGCTGCCTGCGCAGAAGAAGTCCTTGAACCTGAATTTATAGACTATATTGATGAAGTCATGTATAATGCCAGGGTTATGGCAGAAAGATTTATGTCTAATGGTTACAATGTAATCACAGGCGGCACCGATAACCATATGTTCCTTGTTGACTTACGGGGAACTGGTTTGACAGGAATTGATGTACAGAATGAGCTTGAGAGAAATAATATTACACTCAATAAAAATGCAATTCCTAATGATCCATTACCTCCTAGTAAAACCTCTGGTATCAGAATTGGCACTCCGGCTATGACAACAAGAGGTTGGCACGCGCATAATTTCTGTGAATGCGCAGATAACATTTGTCACATCTTAAATGAAATGCGGGCGGCCTTGTAAGGTCGCCCCTTTTGACTTTTATTAAAAAATATGTTATAATTTTATTAGAAAATAAAGGAGTTGATAAATTATGATTAAAGGATTATATAAACCCTTCGAGCATTGGGGCGATAATACTTGCTGGATTATTTCTGATACTCATTTCGATGATCCAGATTTAATTCATCCTTATCCAGATAGACCGACCGCCGCAGAACAAGTTAAACTTATTAACTCTAAAGTTGGCAAGAATGATACATTGATTATTCTTGGTGATGTTGGTAATGTAGAATGGGTGCGGCAACTGCGAGGGTACAAGATTCTTATAATGGGAAATCACGATGCAGGCGCAAATAATTATCAAAAACACAAATACTACAAACGTTTTCCTGCTGTAATCTATGATAAGGAACAGGCTCTTACAAAAATGGAATCTTTGCATCCTAATTGTAGATACAGGATAAAGTTTATTTTTAATGCAGGCATTTATAATGATGAATGGGAAGTCTGTGCCGATGATTGTTTGTTTGATGAAGTGTTTACTGGCCCTGTCTTGATTGGCGAAAAACTAATCCTTTCCCATGAGCCTGTTGAAGGACTTGACTGGTGTATGAATGTTCACGGCCACACACATGATCGCAATATTGTAAATGATAAATACCATTTCAATGTATGCGCTGACGTAATTGACTATACTCCTATCAATTTTAACAAATGGATGAAAGATGGCCACTTGGCAAAGATCCAGTCACTTCATCGTCAAACAATTAACGAAGCTACCGATCGGCGGCGCCGCAAAGGAGGTTAATATGCTAGAACTTCAAAAATTTATGCAGGAGCATGACGACTGGTCTAAATTGCTCGCGGCCGAGCCTTATAATTTGAAGATTTCTTACTACGAAAAGTTGGTTATGTTCAAATATAACCAGCTCACCGCAGATTTCTCTATTCCTCTTGTTCGCGAAGCTCGTGGTATTATCCTTGAGCGCAAGCCTCCTTATCGTGTGATATGTTGGCCTTTCGAAAAGTTCTTTAACTACGGTGAAGAGCATGCTGCCCAGATTGATTGGTCTACTGCTTCAGTTCAGGAGAAAATTGATGGTAGCCTTATGAAATGTTACTTCTGGGATGACGAGTGGAGATTGGCTACCAATGGCACTATCAACGCTTACATTGCATCTCTTAATGGTTGCATTGAATTTCAGACTTATGGTGAGCTGTGGGATAGTATCTGGCCTAATTGGCGCGAGACTATGGATAAATACGCGTCCAAACAAGCAACTTATATGTTTGAAATGGTATCTCCTTATAACAAAGTGGTCATTCCTTATCAAGAGAGCGAAATTTATTTCCTTGGATGGCGAGATAATGGCACTGGATATGAGCTACTTCCCACTGATAGCACAATTTCTCATTATTGCCTTATGCCAAATCTTTATCCTCTTAATTCTCTTGAGGAAGTAATTACGGCCGCAGATAACTTACCATGGGATCAAGAGGGCTATGTTGTGTGTGATGGGGAGTTTAATCGCGTAAAGATCAAATCTCCTGCATATATCGCTGCACATTATACAGTTGCCAATGGTATTATCACTAAGAAGAAGCTACTGAAAGTTATCTTGGCGCATGAGGAAGAGGAGTTTCTTGTCTATTGCCCTGAATACAAAGAAGCAATAGACGAAACAAAGGACTATATGCGGGAAGTGCAATGGTGGTGCGAAGATGCTCTTCACAAAATTTCTGAACTTCCAGGCTACTGGCGCGACTATCCCCGCAAAGAGATTTTTGAGCGAGTAAAAGATTGGCCTTATATAGAGTTTAAATATATCATGGCTAATTATAAAGAATATGTGAGTTGGAAAGATTTTACAAAAAATTGGTCTGAAAATAAATGGATAGAAATATTGGGGTATTAAAATGGAAAAGAAATATATTGTATCTGAAAGTTTGTTGTATGATATGCTGTCCGATTCCCTGACCTTGAATATGTTATTCGCAGGCGGAGTAGATAATTGGATGGGTTATGATGAAGCCATTAGAGATGGTATGAAAGAACTGAATGAAATGCATCATACTAATCTTGAATGGCCTAATGCGGAAGCAGCTAGAGTAGAATATGCAAATATTGGATTGGAGGTATATAATGGCTAAGCAGTATATTACCCCTGGCATGCGGGTTGTTGAAACCACCTATCACACTGGCACTGTTATCGCAGTAAACAAAGAACAAAACACTGTTATTATGCAGGAAGGAAATAAGTTTCGTACCGTTCCTATGTGTAATATTGATGTAATTCCGCAGGAGGTATACGATGAGAAGTTCTAAACCTAAATACTCCCAGATGCAGAATCAAGAACTTGAAACGAAAGCATTTATGGTGCTTGCACAAACTACGCAGGCATTGACTATTCCTGAAATTTGCGGTCAGGACTTCACTCTGTCAACACAGACCCCGCAGAAAATGGCGCGAGTGCTAAACAATCTGTGTGATATGGGTGCGGTAATTAAAGCAAAAGACAAGTCTAAGGGGCGTATTGTGTATATGTCTATGTCGTCCTACAATGATATGATGAATGGAGGACAAGATGATTAAGAAAATTATGCCCCTGGTTAATACTATTTTTAATGTAGTGCTTGTTGGCGTATTTGCATTTAGCGCGGCGAGCGCGGCGAACCCTTATCTGATGGTAGGGCAGCTGGTCGCCGCAGGTTGTTGGGCCGTACTCGCAGTTATGAATAGCGGAGTACTAGATAGTATCAAGGAATAAAAATAACCCCTCACCACAAACGAGGGGTTTTAATTTTAATCAAGAGAAAGATAAATTTGACAATTAAATAAATTTATGGTATAATATTTTTATAAGAAAGGAGAAATCCTTATGAAAAGAACTTCACGAACAATGCATCGTTTCTTTTGTACTAACTGCGGGCGCGAGGGTCTACCGCTTGCTCGCAAGACAGGTCACCAACATCAGAAAGGGCATCTCAAAAATCTCTATTGTCCTTGGTGTAAGGGTGAATATAATCACTGGGAATGCCATGACGATGAAGAAGTGGCAAAATTTAAAGAATTTTATAGAATGGATGTGATACACCATGAATTATCTGATTATGTTTTGCGGTATTCCTGGTAGCGGAAAGTCAACTGAGGCTCGCCGCATGAAGGGGTCACTTACCGCACGAGGTCTTACAGTTGAACATATTTCCCGTGACGAACTCAGATTTAGCATGATTTCTGATGAAAGCGAATACTTTTTCTCCAAAGAGAAGGAAGTTTTTAGCAAATTCGTTGAAAAAATGAATAATTCGCTTAATAAAAATGATTGCACAATCATTGATGCAACTCATATTTCTAAAGTAAGTAGAGCGAAAATCTTGCGGCGAGTTGAAAATCCTGCCAATGCGCGGCTGCTGGTTCTCTACCTCACTACGCCTATTGATGTATGTATACAGCAAAACGATCTTCGCACTGGTAGGGAACGAGTTCCTCATGAAGCAATTGAGAGAATGGCAGAAGGATTTGAAACTCCTACTGAAAAAGAATTTATGAAATTTGGTTTTGACAGTGTGGAAATATGGGAGAAGCCTTATGAATTGTGAGCACGGATATGGGCCTTGCACCGCTCCAAATACTCAATGCCCACATTGGCAAGGCATTTTCTGTGATTTAGAAAATGCAAAAGCACAACATATTAATTTATGTAAAAATTGTGCAAATCGGAGAGGCGATAGACAATGTTTTAATTGTAATTGGGAACCGACAAAGGAGGGAGAATCTTGATTTATGTCACAAGCGATCTTCATCTGTCACATGACAAGGAGTTTCTTTACAAACCCCGCGGTTATGAAACAGTAGAGGAAATGAATAAAGACCTCATTTACAAATACAATTCAGTAGTTACAGACGAGGATGAAGTTTACATCCTTGGTGATTTGTGTCTTGGTGGTGCTGACTCACTAATTGATAACTTTAAAATGCTAAGCCAGCTTAACGGTAAAATTCATATCGTGCTGGGCAATCACTGCACCTCTACTCGCCGTAAAATGTATGAGACTCTGCCGCAAGTGGTTTCTATCTCCTATGCGGAGATGATTCAATACCATAAGTATCATTTCTACCTCAGCCATTATCCTACCCTAACTGCGAACCTTGATGATGGCAAGCCCTTGCGGGCGCGCACTATTAATTTGTGCGGTCACAGTCATGCAAGAGACCCCTTCGCAGATTGGGAAAAAGGATGCATCTATCATTGTGAGGTAGACGCGCACAACGGATTTCCTGTTTCTCTTGATACTATTATTGAGGATATGAAACACCGTGTACAAGAAGACGAAGATCACTACACCAAACAGCTTGCCGTATTAAAAAAGTGTTTTGACGAACCATTTGAAGTAGTACCTTCAATTATTAAAACTGTAGAACATTTACTTCCTAAAGAAATTTTAAATTAAAGGAGAAAATTATGAGCCTTCATTCTGCTATTATGAAACTTGAACCTACTGTTGAGGTTTATGATAATGACGTTAGTGTTAAACTGACCTATAATGGTCATAATTACTGTGGAATTGCCTTTTGCCACAAAGAGGATAAGGATTTCTTCTCTGAGAAAGTTGGTGCAACAATCGCTCATTATCGCGCTATGATTAAGATTTATGATGATGAAATCCAGCGTGCGGAGACTGCTGCACAAGTATTATGGTCTGCCTATAAGGACGTTATTTATAACTCTCAGAAAGATGGTGTCCCCGTTGACCCCACTAGCGCATTTATTACTCGTGTCTTTAAAGCCCGTTATCTAGTTGATCGCTACAAGGTCCAGCGTGCCGGTCTTCGTACCCAACTAAAAGACTATCTCAAAAACCATGAGAAGTGTATTGCAAGCATTCGCGCACAGCGTAAAACTGAAAATGAGGACAAAAGTGTTTAATCTTCATAGTTAATTTTTCAAAGTAAATGAGAAGAATCCGAAAGGAGAGATTTATATAGGTTTGATATATGTGCTCGTCGGGTTCCTCATTGCATCTATTGGTATTCCTCTAATTGAAAGTTTACAGAATATCATCGCTGCTCTTACTGAGTTGGTGATAAGTAAAATCAACAAAGGTATAGCTAAATCCAATCTCGCAATTCAAGCTATGACCGAAGAGGATGAAGAGCCCGTGGGACCGAAAGGTGTCATGGGTTTTACCATACCTGATGACGACGATGACAATGAGGAGGAATACGAAGTTGAAGATTAAGTTCTATGATACTTGCGCGCTTCTTAATCTAGGCGAGAAGGTTTTTGGAGGAGAGTCGTTTGCAGTTTCTAGTATTACCTTTAAGGAATTAGAAATAATTAAAACGTCGTTCAATAAAGATAACGACATTAAAGCAATGGCTAGACACCTTCTTCACTTGTTTGATGAAAATGAGTATGATTATATTCCAGTGGTTCATCAAGTGGAAAATGAAGCTATCATCGCAGTTAGAGGATTTGAAATTAATAACGATACCAAGATCCTCTCTGACGCAATTTGCTTAGCCAAGGATGAAGATGTAGAATTTGTAACCGCGGATTTAAGCTTGCGTTGTATTGCAAGACACTTCATTGATATTATTTCAGTTGAACCTATTGCAGAGGAAGAAGATAGCTACACTGGATACCTTGAAATAGAATGCACTGATGAACAATTAGCATTTTTCTATGAGCATCAAGAGGACAATATTTTTAATCTACTTGAAGGACAATATCTTGCGCTTTATCACAACGAAGAACTTGTAGATTTGCGGGTGTGGCGCGACGGCTTGCCGCAATTCCTTAACTATAAAGATTTTAATTCCACTTGGTTTGGCAAGGTTGTTCCTTATAAGGGAGATCTATACCAGAAGATGCTCTTCGATAGTCTAAACAATAATCAACTTACTCTAGTCCGTGGGCCAGCAGGCTCTGGAAAGACGCTCTCTTGTCTAGCCTTCTTAATGAGCCAACTAGAGAAGCACCGCATTGACAAGATTATTGTATTTTGTAATACAGTTGCGACCATGGGATCGGCTAAGCTGGGGTTCTATCCGGGTACTAGATTAGAGAAGCTGCTCGACTCGCAAATCGGGAATCTTTTGTCTAGCAAATTAGGCGGACGAGAAGGAGTAGAACGCCTCATTGATGACGGCAAACTGGAGTTACTTCCGCTCAGCGACATTAGAGGTCTAGACACAAATGGGATGAAGGCTGGAATCTATATTTCTGAAGCCCAGAATCTGGATCGCGCATTGATGAAACTTGCCATTCAACGCGTTGGTGAAGATTGTATTTGCCTCATTGACGGTGACTCTAAAGCACAGGTCGATGATTTGCGGTATGCGGGAATCAATAGCGGTATGCGGCGACTCTCGCAAGTTTTCCGTGGTCAAGATTTCTATGGTGAAGTTGAATTAAAGCACGTTTATCGTAGTCGCATCGCAGAAGTCGCAGAACGTTTTTAATACAGTATCAAGGAGAGTGGCTGCGGCTGCCCTCCTTGTTCTATTTTCTAAGAAAGGATTTGAAACAAATGCCAAAAGTATATCTGTCTCCGGCTATGCACCGGTAGAACGAGTGTTGCTATCCTCGTCCAGATGGCAAACAGTGCTATGAAGCACTTGAAAACAACGAATATATTGATATTCTTGAACCTGTCTTAAACAGGTGTGGAATTGAAACTAAGCGTGGCTATCGCCGCACTCCTATGAATAATGAAGATGGCGACAAGATTATGCGGCAGAACGTCGCTGAATCCAACGCCTGGGGCGCTGATGTCCACTATATTTCTCATACTAATGGCGCGAATGGCACAGTAAAAGGTTATCGTCCTATTTATTTTACTGGCTCAACAAAAGGCAAAAAACTTGCGGAAATCATGGTGAAATACCGCAAGCAAATTTATCCCTATGGAGTAGTATTAAACAATCGCACTGATTTATACGAACTTAAAAATACCAATGCAGTTGCATTTTACGAAGAACACGTTTTCCATGATAATCTTGAAGATGCAACTTGGTTCCATACTCATATGAATGAAATTGCAGAATCTGCGGCAAAAGGTTTGTGCGAGTATTTCGGCATCCCTTATGTAGCTCCTTCAACCAGCCCTACGGTTCCTACTACTAATACTACCGTTCTTCGCAAGGGCAGCACGGGTCAAGAAGTAAAGTCTTTACAAAAGAAACTATTACAGATTGGTTATTATCTTGGCTCCTATGGCGCGGATGGAGATTATGGCGACGCGACAGTGACCGCTGTCCGCAAATTCCAGAAAGATAATTCTCTCACCGTAGACGGCGAAGCTGGCCCCAATACCTTAGCTATGGTTGACAAAGTTCTTCCTATTGTTCAACAAGAGCAAAAAGCTATTGCTAATCGTTTGCGGCAAGCTCAGCCTAAAGATTTTTCAGTTCAGCCTATTGTTAATTGGGCCGAGAATGAACGCAACTATACTGAGAAAGATAGTTTAACTGACTTGGACGACAAGGCCAAGAATGCGGGCGATGATAATTATACCAAGTATTCTCAAGAGGTTGATGCCCTTGGCGTATTTTCCGCACAAGTTCAGGGTCAACCTTGGTGCGCCACTTGGGTCACAGATGGTTTCATTAATACTTATGGCGTTGATAAGGGTCTTGATATGCTATGTCAGCCTAGCAAAAATTCTAATGCGGCATGCTGTGGCGATGCGGCTGAATATTATCAAAAAGCTGGTCGCTGGTATACCTCGCCGCAAGTTGGTGATCAAGTATTCTTCAAGACTACCAAATATCAGTATGCTCATACTGGTATTGTAACAGAAGTTACTGACACAGAAGTTACAACAATAGAAGGAAACACATCGTCAGAGAAGGGTGTTATTTCTAATGGTGGCGCTGTTACCAAGAAGCATTATCCAGTTGGTTATTCTGGTTTCAAGGGTTTTGGTAGACCTAAATACGAAGTCAAACAAGAGGAACCAAAGTTCGAGCCTTATGTTGTGCGGCTAACCGCGATCGCTTTAAATGTGCGGACAGGCCCTGGTACACAATATCCTGTTGCTATGGTCATTCGTGGTGGAGGCGCGTTTACTATTATTGCCGAAGAGAATGGTTTTGGAAAATTAAAATCGAACGCGGGCTGGATTATGCTTCAACATACAGAAAGAGTGGAGTGAACTATATATGAAACAAGAGAAGAAGAAAGGGAAAGAGTTCTCTAAACGGTTACTAGTTCAAGAGTCTTTGCTGATCTGGATCTAGACTCTTGCTTTATTAACACTAGCATTTGTTTGTGTTTTTCGAGGCAGTTATTCTGAATTACCTTGGCTTGCGGCGATGGTTGCCTTCCCGTGGACTGCTTACGGAGTAAGCCAAGCGTTTTACTACAACAAAGCAAAAAAAGAAAACACTGAGGGCGGGATCGTTTATGAGACTACCCTCGCGCAATTTGATTCCACTGACGATGAACCAGTTGGTTGATTTCTTTTTAGTCGGTTACGTAAGTAACCGACTTTTTCTTTTTCTCTTGACTTTTTTATTTTTATATGTTATAATATTAATATAAAATAAATATAGAAGTAATGTAATTAAAGATCGGTAAAATTATCTTATATATTTCTTATAACTATATTATATCAAAAAAATTTAGATTTGTCAAGTTAGGAGGAAGAATGGAGATTTATTGCGATGGTTCTTGCCGAGGTAATGGGACTACCAACGCGGAAGGTGGCTTTGGCGTTGTTGTAGTAGACAATGGTGAAGTTGTGAATACTTATGCGGAAACGCACCAGCAGACAACCAACAACCGCATGGAAATGATGGCCATTATGTGGGCTATTGTTACCTATCGTGAAGAAATTGCGGCGGGTGATGTTGTCATTTTTAGTGACTCTCAATATGCGGTAAATACTTTCTCCAATTGGATTTGGTCTTGGTATAACCGCGGTTGGAAAAAATCAAATAAACAAACGCCTGAGAATTTGACTTTATTGAAAAAATATGTTATCATAACAGATGATGGAAAACTACCTGTTCAACTGCGGTATGTACGGGGACACAATGGTAATACGTATAATGAGTGGGCCGATGCCCTCGCAACGGGCGCCTGCAAGGCAGAGACTACGAAAGGAGAAAAGATAGATTTTGAACAATTATAAAGCAGCAGATATTAAATCCTTAGATTACTTTGAGCATATCCGCAAATATCCAGGTATGTATATTGGTTCAAAGGATGCCAAAGGATTACTCCATTGTGTAAAGGAAATTCTTTCCAATAGCATTGATGAATACCTTAACGGTGCAGGTTCTACTATTACAGTAGAGCTACTAAAAAATAACGGTATTCGGATTACAGATGATGGCAGAGGTATTCCTCACGGGAAACATTCGTCTGGATGTAGTACACTACAAGCTTGTTTTGGAATCGCTAATACTGGAGGCAAGTTCGATAATGCTACTGGCCAGACCGGCTATAACACAAGTGGTGGAGAACATGGAACGGGTGGTAAAGCAGTTAATGCCTTGTCCAAAAAAATGATTGTTACAACTAGTCGAGAAGGACTAAAGGAGACAGTTGAATTTTCTAAAGGTCAGTTTATCTCTCACAGTGAAGAGAAGATTGACTCTAGTATTACGGGTACTTCAGTAGAATTCTATCCAGACCCAACGGTTCTTGAAACTGTTGTTTTTGATGTTACAACTATCCGTGATATGATACAAGAATTTAGTTTTCTATGTAAAGGACTAAAGTTCATTCTTGTCACGGAAGACGGCAGAGCTAGAGAGTTTTATTCAGAACATGGACTATTTGATTTTATGACTTATCTAAACAAGGATAAGAATTTAATCACATCTCCCATGTATTTTGAACAAGAAGAAGATAAATTTAAACTCGAAGTTGCTATTGCTTATAATAGCTCCTATTCTTCAACAGTTAAGCTCTATACGAATAATATTCCTCAAGAAAAGGGCACCCATTTAACAGGATTTAAAACTGCATGGACAGCTGGGTTAAATACATTTGCTCGTGAAAATAAACTGCTAAAAGAAAAAGAAACCAACCTTACTGGTAGCGACTATGAAGAAGGTATGGTTCTTATTCTGAATTTCAAAATGATTGATCCAGTGTTTAAGGGGCAGAATAAAGAAGAACTAAGTTCATCTGAGGGTAGAACTTATGTCCAAAAGCTGACTTCTGCCGCTATGAAAGAGCTCTTCTTCACAAACAAAAAGGATCTAAAAACAATTGTTGATAAAGCCCTTAATGCACGGAAGGCGCGTGCGGCTGCAAAGAAGGCTCGTGATGCAGTAAGAGAACCTAAAGGCAAGAAAGATAAATTGCTAAATCTCCCAACAAAACTGGTGGACGCGTGGAGCACTAAGCGCAATACTTGCGAACTTTTGATTGTTGAGGGGGATAGCGCTGCGGCTGGACTAATCGGTGCTCGTGATAGTGAGTATCAAGCAGTATTCCCTATTCGAGGAAAACTAATTAATCTTTACAAGAATACTTCTGATAAAGTATTCTCTAATCAAGAAGTAATTAATATCATTAAAGCAATTGGTCTTGATATGGATAATAAGTCACATAAGTTGGTTTATGATGCTTCTAAATTGCGGTATGGAAAGATCATTCTTGCGGCAGATGCAGACCCCGACGGACAGGCAATCCGTAATTTGTTGTTGACATTCTTTTGGTCTATTTGTCCTGAATTACTAACAAAAGGTCATATCTATGTAGCTATTCCTCCTTTGTTCCGTATCACCACAAAGAAAAATCAATATATCTATCTGCGAGATGGGATCGAGCTTGAGGAATATAAAACTCAGCACAGTGGAGAATCTTATCTAATCTCTAGAAATAAAGGTCTAGGCGAACAAGATCCGGAGGAACTAGGTCAATGTCTCTTGGAGCCAGAGACAAGAAATGTTCAACAAATTATGGTTTCTGATTATAATGAAACAAGTAAATTGTTTGATGTTTTTATGGGAACTGCGGTTCCACCTCGAAGAGCGTATATTCTAGAGCACAGTGAGGAGGCTGAGTATTAATGATTGATATTCGTGAAGAATTAAGTAAAAATTTTATAGACTTTGCGGCAGAAGCAAATGGACAACGGGCCTTCCCTGATGCGAGAGATGGATTAAAGCCTGGTCAAAGAGCTTGCTTATGGGAAATGTACGTTAAGGGATACACTTCAAACAAGCCTCATGTAAAGAGCGCAAAGGTAGATGGAGGCGTTGCTGCTACCTGGTGGCCACATGGTACAACTGCCATTTACGATACTTTTGCTAGAATGTCTATGCCTTGGATTAATAACATTCCAGAGGTTGATTTCCATGGTTCTAACGGTAATCAAGTTATTGGCGCTGCGCCAGCTGCTGATCGTTATACTGAGGCAAGACTAGCTTCCGCAAGTGAACAGGGATTTCTCTCAGAAATGAAGAAAAATCCCGTTCCGATGATTAAGAATTTCTCTGAGGATGAAGAGTGGCCAGAGGTTCTTCCTGCTATTTTTCCGCGTTTGGCCGTTAATGGTAGTCAAGGTATTGGTGTTACTGTCGCGCAAGTGTGGCTTCCCATGAACCTTGGCGAACTAACTACCGCAATCAAAGGTTACATTCACTCAGGTACTCTTGATGTTTCAGAGGGTCTAATTGATTTTCCAACGAAAGGAATAATTATTAACAAAGATGATTTGCATATTATCCATGAAACAGGCAAAGGCAAAGTTATTCTTCGCGGTAAGGTAGAAATTAAAGGAAGTAGTATTTTAATTACAGAGCTTCCTTATCAGGTATATGTTGAACCTTTTATTGATGATATTAAAAAGCTCATTAAGGAAGGAACATTGACTGGTATTGATGATATTCTTAACAAAAGTGATAAGAAGCGTCTTTTGGTTGAAATTAGCTGCACTGAAAATCCAGAGCAAGTTTTGAAAATGCTATATGCAAAAACAGACTTACAAAAGAACTTTAATGCCAATCAATTCGCATTGGTTGGTAAAACACCAAAAATGCTAACTTTAAAAGATTATATTGATATTTATGTTCAACATAATCTAAACTGCATCCAAAAAGAATATCAGTTTGATTTAGATAAAGCTACCAAAAAACTAGAGGTTACACAAGGTCTAATTAAAGCACTTGTTTCTATTGATAATATTATTGCTCTTATTAAGCAGAGCGATAGTTCAAAAGATGCTATTGGCAAACTAGTGACCAAGTATGAATTTACAGAGGTTCAAGCAAAAGCAATAGTAGACATGAAACTAGGTCGGCTAGCCAAACTTGAGGCGGTAGAGCTCAATAAGACTGAACAGGGACTACAAAGTGACATTACAGAATTTAATCGTATTCTAAACAGTGAAGCTAATCAGAAAGAGTTATTTTTAACTCGTCTGGATGCTTTTACTAAAAAGTTTGGTTTTCCTCGCCGCACTCAACTGATGCAGATTGAAATTCCCAAGGAAAGCAAGAGTAAGCCAGAATTTATACCTGAACCTTGCGGGATCGTGATCACAACTGCTCATACTATTAAACGTATGGCGAAAGCAGCCAAACCTAAGACCAATGAGTATTTCTTGATGAATCAAGAGACAAATACTGGTGATTGGTTAAGCGTTTTTACTGCGGCAGGTAAGATGTATAAAATTCAGACTAAGGATATCCCCGAAGGTACAACCGCTTCTAAGGGAATTGGTATTGCGGCATTACTTGAGATGGGTAATGATATGCCAGTCGCATACTTCTTACATTCTCAGCTCGGTGATGGAACATTACTATTTGTAACTTCTCGTGGGCAAATTAAGTGTGCAAAAATGGAGGAGTTTACTTCTACTCGCAAGGGTGGTATTATTGCTACTAAATTGCGGGAAGGCGACTTGGTCGCAGCAGTAATAGAGTACCATGGCGAGGATGTTGAGATAATCACTAAAAAGGGCATGAGTATTCATTTGCGTGGTGGGGATATTCCAACTCAAGGTAAGAATACATTGGGCGTAAAGGGTATGAATGTTGTGGAAGATGACTCTGTTGCACAGGTTTTGTTAATCCCCAAAGATACCATTGGATTGGTTGTAATAGCGGAAACAGGCCAAGGTAAACGCGTCCCTGTAAGTGAGCTGCCGCCGCAAGGTAGAGGTGGAAAAGGTGTAAGTATTACTCCTAAGAATGATTTTGCAGGCGCGGTATTTATTACCAAAGAGGATAGTCGCATTTTATTTGTAATGCCAAGCACTGTTAAGAGTGAGTCTGCTAGACAAATTCCTGTTCATTCTAGAGTAAACACTGGTGTGCAAATTATCAAACCGATTGGTAAAATCGTTTATGTGGTATTGGGGTCTTAATTGACCTCTTACCGCATATTTGACATTTATTTAAATAAATGTTATAATAAAAATAGGGAGAAGATATATGTTTGAAAGGATGATTTATATTGCCTCCATTAAAAGATAGAACTGGTTTGCGTTATGGCAGATTAGTGGTATTGGAAAGAAGTTTTCCAAATAATCAATTTAATTAGGTAATGTGGAAGTGCTAGTGCGACTGTGGAAATGTTACCATTACTAGTGGGAATAATCTCGAGAACGGTTCTACTAAATCTTGTGGATGTTTAAGTACTGATACACGTAGAGCATTAGGCCATTCGCATAAAATAGATTTAACAGGTAGGCGTTTTGGTAAATTGGTAGTATTAGAAGATACTGGTCGGGTTGAACGGACTGGCAAAGCTGGATATGTTCATTTTTATAAGTGTCAATGTGATTGTGGAAATACGACTATAGTTCGAGGCGGTAATTTAACTTCTGGTAATTCTATGTCGTGCGGATGCCTAAAAGCGTCTCATGGAGAGTATGCAATAAATCAAATATTATTAAATAATAATATAGAGTTTATAAAAGAATTTAGTATAAAAATTAATAATAGTAATTTTAGATTTGATTTTTTTGTAACTGATAGCAGTAATAAAACTAAGTACGTAATAGAATTTGATGGAGAACAACATTTTCGGTATACCTCAGGCGGATGGAGTTGTGACTTAGAAGAAATTAAAAGACGGGATGATATAAAAAACCAATATTGTTGGGATAACAATATTCCCTTAATACGCATTCCTTGGTTTCATAAACCCATCATTCTTGAAGATCTTTTATTAGATACATCTTCATACGTCTTAACTAAAAACAATGCAGGAGAATATTATGCCATACGAAAAATTTAAATTTGAAAATATAGAACAATTATATCCAGAAGCTGGTCATTTAATGTGGGAGCCAATGTTAATGTGGAGCCTTCCAGCAAATAAAAAGGATAAATTGAAAGAAATTTGTGATGCTGGAGATTATTTTGCTTCTCTGAAAAAGGACGGCGCTTGCTATCAGTTTATTAAAACAAATCATTATGAATATTTATTTGGTAGAACGATAAGCGCTAAAACGGGATTGTTAACAGAAAAAATTAGTAATGTTCCACATATCCAAAAAGCATTATCTATATTACCAGCTAATACTGTTTTGGTTTTAGAAATATATTATCCTGGTAAGACTAGTAAAGATACTACCTCCATTATGGGATGTCTACCTAGCAAAGCTATTGAACGTCAAAAAAATAATCCTATTCACGCATACTGTCATGATCTATTATATTATGATGGTAAAGATCATCGGGAAATGCCTGCCATAGAACGATATAAGGTACTACAACAAATCTGGGAAAAATTTAATTTAAATCAATATAAATTTTTAGAATTAGCTCAACCTATTTATGAAAATATTTATGAAAAACTTGCTGAAGCGTTGGCCGCAGGCGAAGAAGGATTCGTTTTAAGAAAAAAAGATAGTGTTTGGCAATGCGGTAAGCGTCCTGCATGGGCAACAATTAAATGTAAACAAATGGATACTGTTGATCTAGTGTGCACTCGTGCAATTGAAGCAACTAAAGAATATACAGGTAAGGAATTAAATACTTGGGAATATTGGATTGATTTAGGTGGTAATCCTTATCATGGTAGATATTTAAATGATGATGGTTATACTACTATTAAAACACCTATGTTTCCTGTTACTAAGCCCTATTTTTATGGTTGGAAAACAGCAATTGGAATTGGTGCTTATGATGATGATGGCAACCTCAAGGAAATTGGTACAGTATCTTCTGGTTTGACTGATGAAATGCGAGCACATCTTGATGACTATATTGGACAGGTTGTTGCACTGCAGTGTATGAGCATCGACCGCAAGGAGAAGACACTGCGACATCCTATTGTTAAGGCATGGCGAGATGATAAAAACGCCGCAGAATGTAAATTGAATGAGATCTTTTCTTGACTTTTTCAAAAATAAATGATATAATATTTATATACTTGAGAAAGGAAAGCAGACATGGCTAAAAAAGAGATGATTAAGCTAGCTGAACAGCTTATCAAGCTAGAAAAAATCATTGACACTGGCACCAAAGAAGAAGCAGACCAGGCTCGTCTTGATACGGAAACTCTTATCACTAAAATTGTTAAAACCTATGGCTTTAAGGGAATGTTTGAAATTGACGAGTATATCTGTACACATAGTTAATAACGCTGTGAAGGCGATTATTATATATTAAATTTTTTTGGAGGAAATTAAATTATGGCTATGAAACCCAATACTAAGGCAGTTCTGGAGTATCTAAAGAGCGTTCACGGTAAGAAGGATGTTACCGCTGCTGACGTCGCTAATGAGCTGGGCCTGGATGTGAAGCAGGTTAATGGTATTTTTACTGCGGCTCTGCAGCGTAAGGAGTATGGCTATCGTGAGGAAGTCGAGATCCAGCTGGACGATGGTACACACGCGAAGGTGAAGACTTTACACCTGACTGATGTAGGTCTGGATTTAGACCCTGATGCTGAGTAATCTAGAGTAAAAAATTCCCGTGGAGGATAACTGAATCTTCCACGGGATTCTTGCATCTATGACAGCTCTACTTATTTTGTGCGGGTGCTTAATTGGTATTTGTGTATTTCTTGCAGTTAAGTACAAAGTCGCACAAGAAGAAGCACAAGAACGGATTAAAGTTAATCTTGCAGTTTAGCAAGAGAATGAAAATCTGGATAAAGAAAATGCACAATTGCGTATTGATCAATCTAGTCTAATTTCAAGTATTGATGCACAGAAACAACGATTAGATGAATTACAAAGACGTACACAAATACAAACTGAATATGCAAAGATGGAGGCTAAACGCGCTCTTGATCAAGCGTATGAAGGTTATTCACAAGAGATTGAACAAGAGTATAGAAGCCTAATAGACGATGAAATGAATAGTTATCTATCTGTTTGCGAAGATGTGCGGCGAGCGGAAACCTAGCTTGAAGATCTTAAAGCTAAACAAGTTGCGTATATCGAAGAACAGCTTCGCAAAGAGAAAATTCAAAATGAATTAGACTTCTATCGTATGTTACTCACGGATAATGATAAAGACGATATAAAGAGTCTTCGTACCATACAGCAGACCTTCCACCGCAAAGAAGCCATTGATAAGATTATCTGGGAAGTTTACTACAAACCAGCTTATGACATACTAATGTCTCACTTGTTTTCTAAAGGTCAAGAAAAGGTTTGCGCTATTTATAAAATTACTAGTATTACGACCGGTAAGATCTACATTGGTCAGTCGGTGGACTGCAGAACAAGATGGCGCGATCACATCAAAGCTGCGTTGGTAAACGGAAATAAAACTAATTTACTCTATTCTGCAATGTCAAAGGAAGGGCCAGAGAACTTTACATTTGAAATTCTTGAGGAAGTCCCACGGCCGCAGTTAAATGAGCGAGAAAAATATTATATCGACTTCTATCAAACCGTGAAATTTGGCATGAACAAGACGGCAGGAGGCAGCTAAGCGCGTATGCAGAAAATCACTATTCAATCTGATACAACAATTTATCCTATTCAAACGGTAGGCAAGTATGCTGGAACCTGTTGGGGTTCAGATACTTCTGACGCAAATAAAAATTATAAGAGAGGGCTTGACTGCATTAATTCTGGGCATGGTCGTGCTATGGAGTTTCCGCAAGTCTATATGATTATTGATGGATATAGCGCACGAACCATGAGACAGCTTTATACACATATCGGAGGCTCTCCTACTCGATTGCAGGCCTCAACTCGATATATCAACTATGATAATTTTAGTTATACAACTCCGCCATCTGTACTCAAGGATCCTCAAGCTAAAGATAGATATGACCAAATTATGTATCAAATCTCTGAGGCTTATAAAGACCTTAAAGCATGGGACATTCCTAAAGAAGATTGTGGATTAATTTTACCTCTAGGAATGGAGTCTAAAATGGTATTCCGCACGAATTTGCGGCAACTTGTTGATATGTCACGTGAGAGACTTTGTTCTCGTACTTATTGGGAATTTCGTCTGCTTATGAAAGACTTGATGCAAGCTCTATCTGAATATTCAGAGGAATGGGCTTATTTGGTTGAAAATTATTTCAAACCTAAATGTGAAGTATATGGTTATTGTACTGAAAAGTTTACTTGTGGTCGCATGCCTCGTAAGAAAGATCCCGTGCAAGAGAAGCAAGAGAAAGAAGTAATTGCGGCGATTGAGCCTGTCGCTAAAACGCCTGGGTTTATGGAGTCTCTCCGCAAGCTTGTTCGCAGCTACCTGACTTGACTTTTGCTTAAAAATATGGTATAATTTTATTAGAAAATGTATAAAGGAGAAATTTTTCAATGAAGAAGAATATGACTAATGAAGCGTTTGTTACAGGTTATATTTATAGTCATGATTTGAAGGAGAAGGTTACTGGCCCTACTTCTAAAAATCCTGGCACCGAGTTTATTCAGGGCACTCTGAATATTGTGACTGATAATGCGGGCTTGAATGTTGTTCCCATTTATTACAGCTATGTTACTGCTACTACTAAGAGTGGTGGTCCCAATAACACCTATAACGTGCTGAAAAACATTATCGACGGTAAGTTTAAGAGTGTTATGAATGATGGCAAGGAGAATGCGACAATTGTTCGTTGTAATACTGCCATTGAACTGAACGATTGGTTTGACCAGCGCAATAATGATGCTCTTGTTTCTACTAAGCGTCTAACTGGTGGTTTTATTCATGTTGAGACTGAGTTGCCCGAAGACGAAAGCAAGCGTGCTACTTTTAAGGTTGATATTGTTATTACCAACGTGCGGGAGCAGGAAGCTGACGCCGAAAAGGACATCCCTGCAAAGGTGATTATTAAGGGCGCTGTATTTAATTTCCGTAATGCACTGCTGCCTATGGAGTTTTCTGCTATTGATCCTGCCGCTATGAATTATTTCCTGAGCCTGGACGCTTCTAACTCTAATCCTATCTTTACTCAATTCTGGGGTGAAATTATTTCTCAGACTATCGTGAAGGTAACTACCGAGGAGTCTGCGTTTGGTGAAGCTCTAGTGAAGGAGACCCGTTCTTCTTATAAGGACTATGTTGTAAAGGGTGCTAAGCCTGATCTGTATGAGTGGGATACTGAGGATTCTATTCTGGGTTCTGAATTTGCTGCGGCCATTGCTGAGCGTGAGGTTTATCTGGCTGCGGAGAAGCAGCGCACTATGGAGTATCGTGCTTCTAAGGGCAATGCTATTACTGCAGCTGCTACCAAGCCCGCCACCGGTGGAGTCGTCACCGCAAAGGGTACTTATAATTTCTGAGAAAAGGAGATAAAGGAGTATGGCAATTAATTTAACCGCACTAAAACCGAATGTCGTGAGTACCGATCTTACAGGCTACATTACATATCTGTATGGCCAGCCGAAGACCGGTAAGACTACACTGGCAACACAAATGCCAGGTGCACTGCTCCTTGCTCTAGAACCTGGATACCATGCTCTGCCAGGTGTCATTGCACAGGATATTACCTCTTGGAGTGAAATGCGGCAAGTCTGTCGAGAGCTAAAAAAGCCAGAGGTAAAGGAAATGTTTAAGTCTGTGGTAGTGGATACTGTAGATATTGCGAGCGATTACTGCAAGAAATATATTTGTAGTCAGCATGGAATTGAAGATCTGGCAGATGCAGGATATGGCAAGGGCTATACCTGGTTTAAGGATGAGTTTAATGATGTGTTCCGTACCCTCTCTCAGCTTGGTTACGCTGTAGTTTTCCTTGGCCACGATAAGGAAATTGTGAGCGAAGATGGTAAGAGTAAGATTATTCGTCCTGCACTGAACAATTCTACTCGTACAGTTATTGCAGGCATGGCAGACGTCTATGGTTATGCTCATCAAAAGGAAGTTGGTCAGATGAGTGTTCTGACACTTCGTTGTTCTGATGGCTCTATTGAGTGCGGTAGTCGGTTCAAGTACCTTGATGAAGAGATTCCTATGAATTACAAGGCATTGACCGAAGCTGTTGGTAGAGCCATTAACAAGGAGGCTGCTGAACATGATAATAAGTTCATTACTAATGAGCGTATTACCCCAGTTCCTAAAGCAGAGACTTTGGATTATGATGCTCTAATGGCTGAGTTCCAGACTCTGGCTGGCGAGTTAATGACAAAGAGTTCTAGCAATGGTGTTAAGATTACCAGTATCGTTGAACGGTATCTTGGCAAGGGTAAGAAGGCTAGTGAAGCGACCCCAGATCAGGTTGAAATGCTTAACCTAATTATTCTTGAAATGCGCGACCTGAACAAGTGAGACAGCGAGGGGAGGAGAAATTCTCCCCTCATTAAAGTAAAGGAGGAATTGCTATCGCACACTGGGTTAAATGCTACTATTGCGGCAAGCAGTTTGATCGTGATAAAGTAAGTTGCGTAGCTGTTCCTGGTAAAAGACGCTACGCACATAAAGAATGTTATGATGCTGAAAACCCACCTAATGAAGATTTAACTGCGCTTGAGGAATACATTAAACAGTTATTTGGTTATGATAAGCTGCCAGATAAAGTAAATAGGCAAATTCAAAAATACGCGGCTGAAAATCAATTTACCTATACAGGTATGTTGAAAAGTTTGCGATATTTCTATGAAATAAAACATGGTGATAAAACAAAAGCCAATGGAGGCGTGGGTATAATCCCTTATATCTATCCTGAAGCAGCAGAGTATTATTACCATATCTGGCTAGCACAACAAGAAAATTTAGAAAGAATTAACGAGATGTATACTATGAATACAATAGAAATTCCAGTGGTTGAAATTCATATACCTTCCCCTAGCCGCAAGCCAATGAAGAGAAACAGGAGATTATTTACATTCCTTGAGGAAGGGAGCGATGAAGCATAAACAGTAATTATGTTGATACGGTTGCTGTAATGCAAGTCATAGGGTCTGTTTTTAATGACCCTAAAATCCTTGAAGAACAGGATAAATATGTCATCAGAGAAGAGGATTTCACAGAGGAATTTCATAAGATTGTATTCGGCGCTATGTATAATATCGTTATTCTTGGTGGTAGCGTAAATCTTGAGACTATTGTTGATTACTTGTCTACTCGTCCTAAGTTTTATGGAGTTTTTCAGCAAAACAAAGGCGTTGAATATATTACCAAAGCATCAGAGTTTGCAACAAGAGATACATTCAATTATTATTATACGCGGCTCAAGAAAATGACCTTGCTGCGGGCATATGATAATTATGGTGTAGATGTTAGTTTTTTATATGACCCTACTAATGTTCTTGATACTAAAAAGAAACAAGAGCAGGAAGAATGGTTAGATAATACTAGCGTAAAGGACATTGTCAATTTAATAGACGAACGCATTGATAGAATTAAGTCAGAATACGCTGATGAAGAATGCGGCGACGGGTACCAAATAGGTGATGGCGCACTTGAATTAATTTCCCAATTTGAGAAATGCCCAGAGGTAGGTATTCCACTGTATGGGCCTTTAATTAACACTGTCACTCGGGGAGCTAGACTTAAGAAATATTACCTTAGGTCAGCGAGTACAGGAACTGGAAAAGCAATTCCTAATGATACGATTATTCCTACTCCTGTTGGAGATAGAAGAGTTGGAGATATTCGGCCAGGAGACTATTTATTTGGTCAGAATGGTAAGCCCGTAAAGGTTTTGCAAATTTATCCTCAGCCGCAGAAAAAAGATGTCTGGAAAGTTACATTCATTGACGGCAGAGAAGCTCTATGTTGTGAAGATCATCTATGGGAGTATAGGTATTATAGTCACAGAGGTTTTGCTTATCGAGTGGAATCCTTAAAAGATATTTTAAAGCGAACGGAAAAACTAAAGAATGGTTTGCGGGGAAGTGACGGGAAAGGTTTCCGTTTTGCAATAAAAATAAATCAACCTGTTGAGGGATATGAATTAAGATATTCAGTAGATCCTTATGTAATGGGTGCATTAATTGGAGACGGTAGTTTCCGATATGATGACACGAATAAGTCTCTAACATTTTCTAGTGAAAACACAGAACTTCCTGATAAAATTGCCCAATTACTTGGACAGAACATATTCGCATATAGCTATACAGATAAAAATTATAGCTATGTATTTAAGTCTCAGTCTAATCCAGATCATCCTCTCTGGGTGGAAGAAATTTTGAAAGACTACCCTGATTTATGGAACTGTAAGTCAGAAGATAAATTCATTCCAGAGGATTATTTACATGGCTCTATTGAACAGCGATATGCTCTGCTACAAGGGTTAATGGACACTGATGGCAGCATAACATCAATTAAGGGTAGAGTTAATTTCACTACTATTAGTTCTAAATTACGCGATGATGTTATCACTTTATGCAGAAGTCTTGGGTTTATTACAACTTGGCAAACAGACCAGCGAGAGGATAAATATACAACAGGTGAGTGCTATAATGTGCATATTCAATGTGCAAAAGAGTTAAAACCTAAGTTGTTTAGATTAAAACGTAAGGTTAATATTGCTACAGAATATGCTAATAATGGTAAGCGAAGTGAGTATAAAGATCATTTGTCTATTGTTTCAATTGAAAAACTTAATTATCAAACAGATATGACCTGTTTTACGGTTGATAGCCTAGATCATTTGTTCTTGATGAATGATTATATTGTAACTCATAATACGCGCTCTATGGTAGCCGATGCGTGTAATTTTGCTAGTGATGAGATCTATGAGCCAGACTTTGGAATGTGGATCAAGAATGGTAAAAAAGAACCCACATTATTTATTGCAACAGAGCAGGATATTACCGAAATGCAAACTATGGCAATTGCATTTTTATCTGATGTCAATGAAGCCCATATTCTAAATGGTAAATATGATGAAGGAGAACGAGAACGCGTAGTCAAGGCCGCAAAGAAAATGCAAGAGATCCCTTTGTGGGTTGAATGTATTCCTGACTTTTCTATTGCAGATATTGAAAATACTATAAAAAGATATATTCGCGAACATGACGTTAAATATGTTTGTCTGGATTATCTAAAAACAAGTATGAAAATTCTTGAAGAAATTACTCGTCGCAGTGGCGGAGTAAGACTTCGTGAAGATAATATCTTGTTTATGTTTTCTGTACGGTTGAAGGATCTATGTAATCAATATGGTATTTTTATTCTTTCGGCTACTCAGTTAAACGGAGATTTTAGAGATGCCGAAGTGCCAGATCAGAATCTGTTGAGAGGAGCTAAATCAATCGGAGACGCGCTAGATGTAGGTATGATTTTACTAGAGCCTACAAAAGACGATCTAGTTAAAATCGAACCCATTATAGCTTCTTCTCCAAGATTTAAGGTTCCAAATATTAAACTTTCTATTTATAAAAACCGTCGTGGTTCTTATAAAGGAGTTTATCTGTGGTGCGATGCTGATTTGGGAACCTGTCGTATTAAACCTATGTTTTGTACAAACTATAGACATGAATTAAAGCCAATAGAAGATATAAAAATTATGGTGGACGATGAACCATCTGCGTTTTAAAAGGAGAATAATATGAAGAACAAGAATGATAAGGTTGCAACCTACAAAATGTCCCGGGTCTGTTATGACCGCATCCTCAAGACTCGACGTGGTGAAAGTGAAAAACGCATGGAGCCAAATAAGTTTGTATGTCTATATGTTAATCAAACATATGGCTTAAAACAAAAAGTAACTCAAATTATCGTGGAGGGATAATAAATGGCTTACTACTATAACAAGGATGAACTTAAAAATTCACTTGAAATTGAACAAGTGTATGATCTATTAGATGTTTTAGGCGGCAATCCTTCTTATAGTGGTGATGACGTTATTATTTCTGATACAATTTGTCATAATCTCCCAAACGAAGGCAGTCACAAACTTTATTATTATGATAGCACAAAGCTATGTCATTGTTATACTAGTTGCGGCAGCTTTGATATATTTGAATTAGTTATTAAAGTAGCTAAATTACAATGGCACAAAGAATGGGAGCTATATGATGCAATGCATTATGTAGCGCAATATTTTGGTATTGAAGGAGAGGCTCCAAGTGAGGAAATAGAGGAACTACCTGACTGGGGCTTATTTGATAGACATAGTTTCTCGTTGCCGCAATCTTGCGGCCAGGCTATCCAGCTACCAGAATACAATCCTATTATTTTGACTAAATTTGCTTATCCTCGCATTGTGTCTTGGGAGGACGAAGGTATTTCTACAAAAGTGGCTCGCCGCAATCTTATAGGTTATTATCCTGCAACTGAACAAATTACAATTCCACACTTTGATGTAGATAATCGTCTTGTGGGTATTCGTGGTAGATTCTTAGGTGCGGACATGGCCGATCGATTTGGTAAGTATCGACCACTTGTTGTAAATGGAACGCAATATTCACATCCCTTGAGTATGAATTTATACAACTTAAACAACAGTAAAGAGAACATCGCTCAGGCCAAAGTCGCAGTTGTTTATGAGTCAGAAAAGAGTTGTATGAAGCACAGTTCATTTTATGGCGCCGCAAATGATATTTCAGTAGCTTGCTGCGGAAGTAACCTATCAGCACAACAAGTGCAAATGTTAGTGCGGCTGGGAGTGCGCGAATTAGTAATTGCGTTTGATCGTGACTTTGTGGAGATTGGTGACGATGAATTTCAAAGACTAAAGAAAAAGCTAAAAAGTATTTATAAGAAATACAACAATGAGATAAAAATAACTGCTATATTTGATAAAGAATGCATTACTAGTTTACATTCTTCTCCTATTGATGAAAGCAAGGATAAGTTTGAGTATCTCCTCAAGAATAGAATTGTTCCAAAATGAGGACAAAATTAGATAATTTATATAGCAGTTTTTTCAAAATATATAGGTAATGTTTAGAAAGGACAGTGAGCATGGATTATAAATTAATCGCAGAACGAAACCCGAACTTAACTGCAACTGAATAGGTGCTAGTGAACAGGGGATTTTTGCGAGAGAATATCTCTCACTATTTAAACACTACTGATGCAGACAATCTACCTTTTACATTAATTGATAATATCGAATAGGGCGCAAAAATGCTTTTGCGTCATCTCGCAGACGAAAAGCCTATCTGGTGTATCGTGGACGCTGATGCCGATGGATATTGTGCAAGCGCCATTCTGCTGAATTATCTTCATCGTTTGGTGCCCAGCATTGTGGAGAATAAAATTATTTATACTCACCATCCAAGTAAGCGACATGGTATCTTTCTTGAGCAGATGCCTGCTGGAGTGGGATTGGTCATAGTGCCAGATGCAGGATCTAACGATCTAGAAGCCCATCGTATTCTACGAGAATAGGGAATTGATGTTCTAGTTATTGACCATCACCAAGTAGATGAATTATCAAAAGACGCGGTAATTATCAATAACCAGATGTGTAGTTACCCTACCAAGTCGTTATGTGGGGCTGCAATGGTATATAAATTTTGCCAATGTTTAGATACGATGCTAGATAAATACTGGGCAGATGACTATCTTGACCTCGTCAGTTTAGCGCTCACCGCAGATGTTATGGATTTACGTGATTATGAGACAAGATATCTTGTGAATAGAGGGTGTAACGAAATCCGCAATCCATTTCTCAAGACCTTGATATTTCGTCAATCCTACTCATTGGGTGACGAGGTAACGTCAATAGGTGAAGCATTTTATATTGCACCTTTAGTTAATGCTGTAACACGAGTTGGCACGCTTGATGAAAAGTTTTTATTATTTGACTCTATGCTAGAATGGAAAGCTTACAACCTAGTGCCCTCAACTAAACGAGGCTGTAAGGGTCAAACAGAACAGCTCGTTGAGCAATCAGTGCGAACTTGTACTAATGTAAAAAGTAGACAAACACGATTACAAGATGCAGCCATGGAGCAGTTAGACGAATTTATTCAAGACTGTGAATTGTTAAATAATAAGTTACTTATTATTCAAGCAGGAGATTTTCCTATTGATAAAGGTCTGACAGGATTAATTGCTAATCGTTTTATGGCAAAATATCAACGTCCAGTTATGTTGCTAAATAAGATTATTGATGAAGCCGGAATCCACTGGTCTGGCTCAGCAAGAGGATATGATAAATCAAAGTTAAGAGATTTTCGTCAATTCTGTCTTGATTCAGAGCTAACAGAATTTGCGGCGGGCCACCCCAATGCATTTGGTGTTAGCTTTACTGATGAAAATTTGAAAAAGTTTATTGATTGGTCAAATGAGCAACTCATGGATTTTGATTTTACACCATCATATGATGTAGATTTTGTATTCACTGCAGACGATTTCAATGGTAAGGACATTCTTGATGTCGCCGCAATGAAGTCACTATGGGGACAGGGAATTCCAGAAGCCAAAATTGTTATTAAAGGTTTGCGAGTTCCTAAAGAAAAGCTCACCCTTATGGCGCGTGATACTAGACCCACATTAAAGATTGCTCTTAATAATGGTGTTGACTGCATCAAATTCAAGTCAAGTGAGGAAGAGTTTGATAAATTTTACTCGGAATCTGGTTGTGTGACAGTAGATATTCTCGGTACTTGTAATTCTAATACGTATCGAGGTTCTACCAAGCCCCAAATTTTTATTGAGAATTATGATATTATAAACCGCCAAGATTATTATTTTTGATTCTCAATCGCACAACGGACTTGAGCCTAAAAAACTCAAGAAAGGAAGCGATTTTATGAAGAAACGCTTAATTACGACAATAGTAACAATTATTTTAGCCTTGTCTATGGGATTTAGTTTTGCGGTTTCGCAAGCAAACTCCATATATGCAGATGATCTTGAAGGCGTAACAATTTATTCAGACGCAGAAATTGAACAAATCAATTTTAAAGTATCTGACGCGCAAGAACGAATCATTGCCGCGAAACAAATGGACGAAGGTGCTAAGAAATTAGGATATGAATATACCCATGATATTCGTGCCCTTGCCCGCCAGGAGCTAGCATCCGCGCAAGCTGACTATGAGGAATATGTGGCTAAGCAAGAGGAGGCTAAGTGGTCTCCAATGATGCGGGAATATCCTGTTGCAACTATTGTTTGGAAGTACCTTATTGATGAGGGGTATAGTGAAGTAGTTTCCGCCGCAATTATAGGTAATATGATGACGGAAGTGGGAGGAAACACATTATCTCTTGATTATACACTTGGAAGCGCTAAATTTTATGGTATTTGTCAATGGAAATTAAAATATTGCAGCGAAGTGTATAAAGAGGACTTACAGGGTCAATTGGCCTATCTAAATAAAACAATGGAACAAGAATTTAATACTTTTGGCAATCAGTATAAGAAAAATTTTGATTATAGTGATTTCCTTGAGATGACAGATGTGCGGCAAGCCGCCCTAGCTTTTTCGAAGTGCTATGAGCGCAACGAAGAAGGGAGCTATATTAAACGACAGAACAATGCGGTCACCGCATATGAGTATTTTATGGAGAATTAAATGTAAGCCAAGTAGATATTGTTGTCTACTTGGCTTTTTTTTCTTTATGCTGGCTGGAACGTTTACGGCGACAGGCGCAAACAAAATAGGGTTTAGGTAATTTTTTTAGGTAAAACCTACTTTAAAAATTGACTTTTTTTCAAAATTATGATATAATATTTATAGAATAGGAGGAATATAGAGTATGGAATTTAATACCCTAAAGCAATTAACAGTAGAATTTAATCCTCAGTTATATGAATCTAGTGTACTGGTTTTTAAGTTTGACCCAAATATTTGGCCTGTTGATGAAGTTAGAGAAATGTTCAATCAACTTAAAACAATATATCCAAATGCAATATGTATTCCTCAGGGGACTGATTTAAATTGGATGACAGAAAAGGAATTTGATAAATGGGTAGATCGAGTAAAAGAAGAATCATGGAGGAGGGAAAGCCGAAGTGGAATTAACTCCTAAGCAGCTTGCGGGCCTACATGAAGTTGTAAACCGTTATAAGCGTGGAGAAAAGTTTAGTGTGATCTCTGGCTATGCTGGGGTGGGGAAATCTACTTTAGTTAAGTTTATCATAGACGCGCTTGAGATTTCTCCCGACGCAGTTCGGTACGTCGCCTACACTGGAAAAGCGAGTGAAGTATTGAGGAAAAAAGGTAATCCAAATGCTATGACTGCACATAAATTGCTATATTATAGTAAGCGTATGGCAGATGGGCATTTTGTATATAGAGAGAGGCCGCATTTGGAAGGAAACCCTGCTCTTATTGTGGTTGATGAAGTTTCAATGCTTCCAGCTAGTATGTGGAATCTTTTAATTAAACACCCAGTCCATATTCTAGCACTCGGAGATCCATTCCAAATTCCACCTATTCATGCTAAAGATGATAACCACCTTCTAGAAAAACCACACGTATTTCTAGATGAGGTGATGCGACAAGCGCAAGAAAGTGATATTATTTGTCTTAGTATGGATATTCGTGAAGGTAAGTTTATTACACCCCATATGGGGCATGATGCAAATGTTGTTCTTAAACAAGATTTATTTGATGGAATGTATGAGTGGGCAGATCAGATAATTTGTTCTACTAACCGCACCCGCATGAATATTAATCGCATAGTTAGAGAAATAAATGGATTTGGCCCATTGCCGCAAGTAGGTGACAAAGTTATCTGCCTCCGTAATGCATGGAACACTTGCTCTTTAATTCAAGAGAATCCCTTGGTAAATGGTTCTATTGGCTGGATTACAGGCATTGAAGAAGATGAAAAGGAATATCTCCTTGGCTTTGGTGAAAAACCAATTACAGTTCCTACTTACAATATTTGTCTAGAGACAGACGACCATGACATTTATGAAGATATTATTGTAGATAAACTCTCTCTTGATGAAGGTAAGAAATTTTTAACTCCGCGTCAAGAATATTTAGCCAGTAAAGATAAACGAAATATCTGGGATTTACCACTTGAGTTTAATTATGGGAGCAGTATCACTGGACATAAGGCGCAAGGAAGTCAATGGGGAAAAGTATTAGTTCAGGAAGAAGATTTTCCATTTGATCCAATAGAGCATAGGCGTTGGCTCTATACTGCTTGTACTCGGCCAGAGGACAAATTAACATTGGTATTAAATCAATAAGGAGAAAATATATGAAAGGCATTGTTTGGGGAAAAACATTTGCTTCTGCCGCTGATAAATTGGATCAAATAGCAATACAATATAAACAACTTCATATTAATCCAATTAAAATAACTAAATCTAGAACCGGATCTGAATACATAATCACCTATGAAAATGGAGATTACTGGCGTACCTGTTGTGGAAATACATCTAGTCGAGGGTATAAAAGCAATATTTCCTATATTGATATGAATATTCCTAATGAGATCATTGAAACTATTATTTTACCTTCCACTACTAGTCCTCCATACCAAGGAATTATCTATTATTAATAAGGAGGGATTAAATGGTTTTTGATAACCATACACATACTACAATATCGAATCTTCGTCTACTGGATTGTATTAATAATCCCATTCGGCTTATTGATAGAGCAATAGAATTGGGTTTGGCAGGAATAGCTATTACTGACCATGAAGCTTTGTGCGCGCACATGGATGTAAATGAATATGCTAAAAAACTACAAGAAACACACCCCGAATTTACAGTGGCCCTTGGTGATGAAATTTATTTAACAGATACTCGCGACAAGGGACAGAAATACTATCATTTTATTTTAATAGCTAAAGATGCAATCGGGCACAGATGTTTGCGAGAATTATCTACTAAGGCATGGTTAAATAGTTATTATGATAGAGGTATGGAAAGAGTTCCTCTCCTTAAAGAAGAACTCAGCTCTATCTATTCTCGTTTTCGCGGACACCTTATAGCAACAACTGCTTGTCTTGGCGGAGAGCTTGGCACATCAGTATTAAATCTTATTAATTGCGAAAATGCATTAGATACTGTTAATGCTCAAAGGTACCATAATCAAATAGCAGTTTTTCTTGAATATTGTTTAAATTTGTTTGGTGATGATTTTTATATTGAAGTAGCTCCCGCAAAATCTAAAGATCAGATTGCCGCAAATAAAAGGTTTGTAAAGATTGCAGAAGCATTTAATATAAAAATGTGTGTTGGTTCCGACTCACACTACCTAAGAAAAGAAGATAGATATGTTCATAAAGCATATTTAACTTCCAAGCCCGGTGAACGTGAAGTTGATTCATTTTATGAATATTGTTATCTTATGAATGAACAAGAGATAAGAGAAAATTTGCGGGCGGGGCTACCTGATGAAGTAATTGATCAAATCTTTTGCAACTCCGTGGAAATGGCTAAGAAAATTGAGTTTTATGATCTATCTCACTCTCAGCAGGTTACGGAAGTTCCTGTAAAAGATTATCCAAAAAACAGTCACATGGCCGCGGAGGTAAAAGAGTATCCTACTCTTGCTCAAATGTTTGTTTCAGATAATATTCAAGAACGTTATTGGGTTAATCAATGTTTTGAGGGACTTGAACAAAAAATTGGTGAATGGGATAAACATCTTAATTATGTAGCAAGGCTTGAAGAAGAAGCTGATACTAAGCGTATAATTGGTGAGAAATTAAATACCAATATGTTCGCTTATCCAATTACTCTCCAACATTATATTGATTTGTTCTGGAAATGCGGCAGCCTAGTTGGACCAGGTCGAGGATCTAGTTGTTCTGGCTTAAATCACTATTTATTAAATGTAACCCAACTTGATCCTATTAAGTACGACCTTCCTTGGTTTCGATATCTAAACCGAGAGCGCGTAGAGCTAGGTGATATAGATCTTGATTTAGCCCCTTCACGTCGTCCATCTATATTATCTGAAATTAAGTCTGAAAGAGCGCAATATCTTAAAACAGATCTCGATCCACAGTTTAAAGCTAATTTAGGTTGCACAATGATTGCGACCTTTGGAACTGAAACCACAAAAAGTGCAATTTTGACTGCCTGTAGAGGATACCGTTCTAAGGATTATCCCTCTGGAATTGACGTAGATGATGCTCAATATATGACCGGGTTAATTCCAATTGAGCGTGGATTCTTATGGCCGCTGCAAGATGTTATTCATGGCAACTCAGAGAAGGAGCGTAAACCAGTTAAACCATTTCTTTCTTTTGTTAATCAGTTTCCTGGATTGCTTGATATTATGCTTAATATCGAAGGATTGGTCAATAAACGTTCAAGCCATGCTTCTGGCGTAATTCTTTTTAATGACGATCCATTTGAACATTGCTGTTTTATGAAAACCCCCAAGGGAGAAATTATTACTCAGTGGGATCTTCATAAACTAGAATCTGCAGGAAATGTCAAGTATGATTTTCTGGTAGTCGAAGTCCTTGATAAAATTATCCAGGCTATTCAGCTATTACAAGAAGATGGAGAAATTGATCCAGCTCTCTCATTAAGAGAAGTTTATAATAAATATTTTCATCCTGACGTTTTTCCCATGGAAGATAAAGATATGTGGAAAGCATTACAAAATGGTGATGTATTAAACGCATTCCAGTTTGATTCAGAAGTGGGCGGACGAGCTATGAAAAAAATTGCGCCTAAATCTCTACAAGAGCTCGCGGATGCCAATGGGTTAATGAGATTAATGCCTTCTGAAAAGGGCGCAGAAATGCCATTGGACAAATATGTGAGGTTTAAAGATAATATTCAACTCTGGTATAAAGAGATGAATGAAGCAGGACTATCTAAAACTGAACAAAAGATCTTAGAGCCTTACTTCTTATCTTCTTATGGAGTACCGCCCAGTCAAGAGCAGCTTATGCGTATGCTAATGGACCCAAACATCTGCGGTTTTTCATTGGCAGAAGCAAATACTGCCCGCAAGATCGTTGGAAAGAAACAGATGTCAAAGATCCCTGCACTGCATGACAAGGTTTTAAAATCTGCAAGAAGCCAGCTTTTAGGACAATATGTCTGGAAAAATGGTATTGGACCCCAGATGGGTTACTCATTTAGCTTAATTCATGCTTTGGCATACTCGATTCTTGGACTTCAAACTGGATACATTGCTACTCATTGGAATCCCGTTTATTGGAATACAGCTTGTTTAATTGTAAATAGCGGGTCTTTAGAAGATGCAAGCAAGAGTGAAATTGTTGATATTTATGCTCCTGAAGCAGATGATTTAGCAAATGGAATAACATTTGAAGACCTTCCTGATAAAAGTGGTAAAGTACGTAAAACCGCAAGCACAGATTATTCAAAAGTTGCAAAAGCCATTGGAGAAATTCGAGACTCTGGAGTTGAGGTTTCTCTCCTTGATATTAATAAATCTGGTTTTGGTTTTAAGCCTGACGCTGCAAATAATCGTATCCTGTATGGTTTAAAGGGTGTCGCAAACATCTCTGATGATTTTATTAAACAAATCATAGCTAACCGTCCTTATGTTTCAATGTATGATTTCTATGCGCGAGTGCATCCCAAGGCACAGCAGATGATCTCTCTAATTAAAGGTGGCGCATTTGACTCTTTAGAGCCTCGCTATCAAGCTATGGTTGAATATGTATGGTTAAAATGTGATAAGAAAAAACGTATTACTCTACAAAATCTTCCTGGTTTAATTCGCTATGGTTTGTTGCCCGAAGATACTGCAGAACGCATCGAGGCCCGCAAGTTCTATGAGTTTACTCGTTATCTCAAAGCTGAATGCAAATATCTTCCTGACCCAAGTATGTATTTAGCTAATGACATAGTAATTGAGTTTCTCAATGCCCATGACCTGTCTGACCTTTTGATTATTAATACAGAGTCTCGCCGCACGTTTATAGACGTTAAAATGTGGGATAAAGTATATCAAAAGCAAATGGATGTTTTCCGTGACTGGATAGCAAGTGATAAAGATGGTATTCTTAATGCCCTCAATGATACAATTTTCATGGAGGAATGGGAAAAATATGGTAAAGGTAATCTTTCGTCTTGGGAGATGAATGCTCTATGTTTTTATTACCATCCACACGAATTGATTGATGCTAATACTTATAAATATGGTATTAGTAATTATAAAGATTTACCAGAAATTCCTGTTGTCGAAAGAATATATCAACGAGGGAACGCTTCTATTCCCATTTATCGTTTGAATAAGATTTGCGGCACCTGTATTGCAAAAGATAAAGCAAAGTCTATTGTATATCTACTTACAACACAAGGTGTAGTTACAGTAAAGTTTACAAAAGAATATTTCTCCATGTTTGATCGCCGCATTTCTACTATTGATCCAACTACGGGGAAAAAGAAATTCCTTGAAAATAGTTGGTTTAATCGCGGTAGCATGATAATGGTGAAGGGTTTCCGCAGAGAAGATATGTTCGTATCTCGCAACTATGCAGCATCGCCCGGGCACCAACTCTATCGTATTACTCAAGTCTTACCTAATGGAGATTTGGAACTACAAGGAGAAAGAGTAAAAGGAGAAGCTGAGGAAGATGATAATGAAGTATAAGGTGATTGCGCTGGTCGGTAAGGCCGGTGCAGGAAAGGACTCTCTACTCGATGAGGTTTTAACGGGTAATGTAGGAAAGTATGATTTACATGAAATTGTAAGCTATACTACACGCGATCCTCGTCAAGGAGAAATTGATGGGCTAAGTTACCATTTTGTAGATAAGTATACCTTTGCGGATATGGTACATGATGGTAGAATGCTAGAGTATACAAAATTTAATAACTGGATGTATGGAACAGCACTTGATTCTCTATCCACAGAAAAAACTAATATTGGGGTATTTAATCCAGCAGGGATTATCTCCTTGATGAACAGACCTGATATTGATTTATATGTTATCTATATCACCGCAACCGACAAAGAAAGATTAATTAGACAATTAACAAGAGAAAGGGAACCTGATGTGCGGGAAGTGCTTCGTCGTTACGATGCTGATGAAGATGATTTTTATTTATTTGAGCAGCATACCATTGGAAAGTTAGCACATTTTACTCGTATTGAAAATGGTGATCACTTATTATGGCGTGCTCTTGATGCTCTTGAGAAAACCTTGGACAAAATTGTTTAATCCTCTTGAGCGATTTTTTAAATAAAATATACAAGATTTAGGAGGAAAAATAATTGACTATACAAGATTTTGTTGGAAAGAATAATCCAATTGGTGAAGCTATTTGGTCAAAGAAGTATCAACACAACGGAGAAACTTTTGACCAGTGGCTTGATAGAGTGAGCGGTGGAGATAAGGATGTGCGGCGACTCATCGCAGAACGTAAATTTTTGTTTGGTGGACGCATTTTATCCAATCGTAACCTCCAGGATGAAGAGCGGGTAACGTATAGTAACTGTTATGTAGTTTCACCTCCCGAAGATAATCTAGAGTCTATTTACCAAACTTGTTCTAATTTGGCGCGAACCTACTCTTATGGCGGTGGATGCGGAATTGATATTAGTAAACTTGCGCCGGCAGGTGCGCGTGTCCGCAACCAAGCAAAATCAACTAGTGGCGCAGTAAGTTTTATGGACACGTTTAGCCAAGTGACTCACCAGATTGGTCAACACGGCAGACGCGGGGCCCTAATGATTTCGATCGATGCTAGACATCCCGATCTTCCAGAATTCATTAGTATTAAAAATGATTTAACTAAAGTCACTGGCGCAAACATTTCTGTAAGAGTTCCTAATGATTTTATGCAAGCTGTAGTGAGCGATGAAGATTGGGAAATGTCCTTTACGCGCAAAGAGACAGGTGAAACTATTGCTCATACCATGCCCGCAAGAGAATTATATCGTGCTCTATGTGAAAATAATTGGAACTATGCGGAACCTGGTATGTTATTCTGGGACAATATTGAAAAGTATAATATGCTGTCTAACAATCCGGAATTCCAGTTTGCCGGGACTAACCCTTGTGCTGAAGAGCCATTGCCCGCGGGAGGGAGTTGCCTTCTAGGAGCGATGAACTTAGCCGAGTTTGTAGATTCTACCGATCCAGACCAGCCGAAATTCGACTGGAAGGAATTCATTAATGCAGTTGGAATTGCGATTCGTGCATTAAATGATGTTCTTGATGAAGGCTTGCCTCTCCATCCTCTAAAAGAGCAAAGAGATAGCGTGCGCGATTGGAGACAGGTGGGATTGGGGATCATGGGTCTAGCCGATCTTCTCATTAAGCTAGGAATTCGATACGGGTCAGAAGAAGCTATCTATCTGTGCGATGAAATTGGATATGCAATGGCTAGAGCCGCAATTAATGAAAGTTCTCTCCTGGCTATTCGCAAGGGTAAGTATAACAAGTGTAAGAATGATTTGCTTGTTCAAACACCTTTCTTCTATAACCATTGTATCCAAGGTATCCAAAGTACAAAGCTACTTGAGAGGGTGCGGCGGACGGGTCTCCGCAATAGTCAACTACTCACTATTGCACCGACAGGAAGTATCTCTACTATGCTTGGTGTAAGCGGTGGCCTTGAGCCAATCTTCGCCTATTCATATACCCGCACAACAAAGTCCTTATCTAATAAAGACGAAATTTATGCTATGCATCCGCAAGTTGTTGCTGACTATATGATTAAACACAACTGCACCAAACGAGAAGACTTACCTGATTATTTTGTGTTCTCTGAGGATATTCCTGTGCGGGAGCGCATTCAGATGCAGGCTATCTGGCAAGAGCATATTGATGCTAGTATCTCCTCTACAATTAATCTACCCAACTCCGCAACTATTGAGGATATTGAAGATTTGTATATGTATGCCTGGGAAAATAACCTCAAAGGTGTAACCGTTTATCGTGCGGGCTGCGCTAGAGAGGGTATTCTAGTTAAAGATTCTGACAAGCCAGCTGAAAAAGAGGTTCCTCTGGCACGGGGCGAAATTATCAAGTGCTCAGACCAACTTATTGGCAGAAAACGTAAACTACAATCTGGTTGTGGCAGTCTTCATGTCCAGGCTTGGTTTGACCCCAATTCTGGTAATCTGATGGAGGTATTCCTAAGTAAAGGCTCAACGGGCGGATGCGCAAACTTCATGACGGGACTCAGCCGCATGGTGTCAATAGCCGCCCGCGCAGGTGTAAGTGTTAAAGATATTAAAGACCAACTCGATAGCACAGGCGTTTGCCCAAGTTATGCTACCCGCAGAGCTATTTCACAGGATACATCTCCTGGCTCTTGTTGTCCTATGGCAGTTGGTAATGCATTGGTAGAAATGGAGCAAGAGGTAAAATGCGAATTAGGCGTATATACAAGTAATCAAATTACACGAACCGCAAAACCGAAGCAAGAAAAAGAACCTGTTAAAAACATTGTTGTTTGTCCTGAGTGCGGTGCTGAGATTTCTCATGAAAATGGTTGTATTCAATGCAAATCTTGCGGCTGGAGTAAATGTGACTAATGAAATACTCACAGATAACAGCCTTGTCAAATCAAGTTAAGTTTCATACTGCCGTAGAGGGAGACCTCGCTGCAAAGGAGTTCAATCTATTTGACTTAAATGACCTAATCACAGCACTTGGTAAGTTATCCTCACCTATCTTAACTATTAATCATGGTGAGCCGCTGAGTGAGGATAACTTGTTTCTCACTGACTTAGTGATACATGAGGTGCTTCGTGTAATACCCCATACCCGCATTTATGTATATACTCATTTAAATCCAGAAGAATTAAAATCGCTTGAAGGTAATAACCATTATAAGGAAATTTCCTTAAATTCATTAATTCTTCCTTATGAAATAAAGGAGAAATGACCTGATGACCATTTATGAATTAAATCAAATAAATTATGGCAAACTGCCGCCACTGGATGAGAAAGATCTTGCGACTGCGGATCAGACAATAGCGGATTTCTTGAATTGGCATCGTGCGAATTATTACATGTTACTCAATCACGAGTTGAGGTATTTCACTCTATTTCATCAAGAGTCTCCGCAATTTAGACATATTACTCGTGACAATATCCTCGCAATTCTGCAAGAGCTTGGCGAGATTAAGTCCATTGAAAAAACAAGTGATGAAATGGCACTTGAATGTTGGGTAACGCTAAATAATGATCCCGAAGATACTCACGCACTTGTACTGTTTGACTATGATAGAGGAGTGGTTGAATCAAAATGATTATTGTTGATTATAGACCTGGAATGATTGGTTTAACTGGCATTTCTGTATATGAAGTCGAAGATGCAGGGGTTAGAATGTATCAGCTATCAAATGACTGGAATAAGTTTAAAGACGCGCTGACTGACTTGTGCTATGCAAAAGATACCTTTGATGTAGTTTTTTACGGAAACGCAAATACCATTCCATATACAGAAGATGAATTAAAACAAGAGTTCAAAGATTTTGAACACAAGAAATATGCAAATGCGGCGAATCTTAACATCCGCATTGAAGTGTGTTAAAGGAGAAGATTATGACCTATTTGATTAATGCTGTTAATACCTATCGTGTACCTACCGTAGAAGACGCACTTGAGCTGCGGGAGGAACTGTCTAACCTCAAGTATTGTGAGTTAGAAAGTTTCTCTTATACTACTAAGTACAATAAGAAAACTGAGGAAGAGTATCAAGTGGTAAAAGCTAAGCTGGTATTCAATGATGTAAAAGAGCCTGACAGCACAATTGCGGCGACCTATGACCTGCCGCATCATGTGGGGGTAGATCTGTGATTGATGTAAAGATTAAGCTGGTTGAGCCATTTGCGACGATGCCTACTAAGGCACACAATACAGATGCTTGTTTTGATTTGTATGCACCGACCGGTGCCCGCAAAGGAGATTTTTTCTGGGTTCCCGCGCATGGTAGTGTAATGGTTGACTTAGGCTTCGCAACTGAAATTCCAGAAGGTTATTTTGCGGCGGTATTCCCACGAAGCGGCACAGCAAGTAAGAAGCATCTTCGTAACTCAAACTGCGTTGGTGTTATCGATGCTGGGTATCGTGGTACTTGGAAAGTATCTTTGCACAACGACAGCGATCAAGACCAAATGGTCACATATGGCGACCGCATTGCGCAATTCTGTATCTTACCTGTTTTGGAAACTACCCTTTCTCTTGTTGACAGTCTTGAGGATACAGATCGTGGAGAAGGGGGCTTCGGATCAAGTGGCCAGTAAATTTATCATTGCTCTTGATTAGAGCACTCAAATCACAGGATATGCAATTTTCTAGGATAAAGACCTCATCGCGCATGGGGTCTTCTCTCCCTCTGGAGATTACGAGCACCGCATTGTGAAACTGCGGCAATGGTTACTTGATAAGTTAGAACCATTAAAGCCTAATGTAGAAGTTTATTTTGAGGATATTCAGCTTCAAGACTTAGGTAGAGGAAGCATTGGTGTTACTACTTTTAAGAAACTTGCTCATGTGCAAGGTGCATTGATGATAACTTGCATCGAAGAAAACATTCCTTATACTATTGTTCCTGCGGCGACATGGAGAAAAACTTGCGGTGTTTTAGGGCGTGTTCGCAGTGAATAGAAGCTAGCCGCGCAAGCCCATGTCTTAGAGAAGTATGGAATTTAGGCTACAGAAGATGAAGCTGATGCAATTTGTATTGGTGAACATGGAGTAAAAAATTTTTCTTTAGATTGGTCAAAATAATGTAATTTATATACTCGTTTTTTCAAATATAATAGGGATATGAGCCTACTTTTGAAAGAAACGAGGTATCTACCAATGGGAGAGTTTATTTTGAAATACTGGGTAGAAGTCCTCTTTGGCATAGTAGTAACCGGAGGAGGATTTCTATTGAAACATCATTTCAAACTCTACAAAGAAAGCCTAGACCATAAGATGGAAGAACGTGATGACAAACTTCTTGAAAAAATGACTAAAGTGCTAACCGCGAGTAATCAAATTATTCAGGATTCTATTGATAAATTGCGGTCAGATACCAAGGATGATATTGATGGTGTTTATGCAGAATTAGTCGACCTAAAAGACGACATAAGAGATGTTCGCAAGGATGTAGAAAGTATCCGTCGAGGCGTTCTAGATGTCCAAGGCCCGCAGTTCAAAGCAAAATGTAAAGAAGTCTTACAAGATAACCACTAGATCACTGTAGACGAGTGGCTTGCTCTGAAAAAAGAATATGAAATTTATACAGGTATGGGTGGAAACTCAGACGGTAGTGAATTATATAAATTAGTTCACGAAAAGTATTCAAAACATTTAGGGCAATAAAAAAAAAGGGGGAACCTCAAATCAAGAGGTTCCCCTAATTCTATTATTTAGGCAGTTAGTAATACCTACTATTTCTTGCCCATAAGTTGCAATGAGATCCGCCAAAATCTCTTCTTGCTAAATTGATAAATCAACATTATAACTAAACATTGCCGCGTGAGTTATTTCGTGACACAACACTTTTTTTAATTTGCGGCGAGGTGTTTCATAACTGATGTAGATGGTTTTTGTATCATCGTCACAAGCCCCAATACTAACACTTCCATCTGATCGGATAAGTTTAGGGTGAGAAGGCGCGACATAAACGACGCGCCATTCCTCCCCATTAATATGAAACATTAAGCCACTTTAGATGTGAGAGTTTGTAATTTTTTCTGTAGAAGTGCCTTTTCGTCTGGGGTAGCATCATTAACCATCTCTACAATGTCTTTACTTAGTTCGTTTAGATAGCTCTCTAGTTCCTTCATAGAGACTGCGGTATCGTGATGTAACTCTTTAGATTCCATATAATGTTTACGCAGTTCAGGACTGCGACCTTCTCTACGGTCACGCATCATTGGATACTCGCGAGTATCGTATCTCTCTTTGTAATACATACGACCTTTATCTCTATCCATATCACGATAATAGGTATCTTCATCATAATCTGGGTAAGGCATACGACGACGTGGCCCACCATAGTAGCGAGTCTCACTAGGCTCTTCTTCTTCTAGGGCTTTAGCCGCGGCGCAGTAATACATTGTTTGTGAGAGGTCTTTAATCATATCAATGACTTCACCCAATTCATTGGTATCAACACATGATAGATCGCTCATTTGCGCTTTGACAATCGACATAAGTTGATCTTGCATCATTTTAAATTCTTTCATCATGCTACCCTCTCAATCGTCAGATTTGCATTTTGAACAAGGATGCTTCCTGCGGTTAAATTTTCTACGCTAACCTGTGTGCAACATCCGCGAGGAACGTCTAAAAACATAGAGCGATAAACATTAAAATACTCATTTACCGCAGCAGGAGTAACAATCATTTCAGAGGTTTGAACAGGCTCTCCATTGATTGCAATTGCTACTGCGACGGGGCCAACGGTACCTCCAGTGGGAATCGCTACATTCCCACCGAAAGTAACACGGAATCTTGCGCGGCATTGGCCATTAGTCAAGCCGCGTAAGGTTACTAGCCCCGAACCCTAGCGATGTATAATACAAGAACTTCCCGCTACGGAAGTGTCTGTAAAGACAACGTTTCCATTTTCAGTTACAGTTTGTACAGCATTGGCAGTAATTTCCATTTTCTTGCCTCCTTAATTAAACACCGCACCCACACGCAGAGGTAGCACCGCATCCATAGCCGGCATAGGCGGTACCAGTGTAGGGATTAGCAACCACATAAGCAGCCTGCGGTGCCTTGGCACCGAGCGCATTGATCAGATAAGCATTCTGCTCGGCCTGAGAAATCTGACCCCGCAGGGAAGTATTCTCAGAAGTAAGCTGATCAATCTTGCTTTGAACCATGAAGTCCATGATGCTGCGAGTGTTCGCATTTTGATTGTCAATAATGTCACGTGCGGCATCTGCGGTCGCTTGACGATTCTGACAAGCAAGAGAAGCGAGGTTGTAGTTCAGGTCCGCAAAACTCTGCGCGGTTGTAAAACGGTTTTCGCAACAACAGGAAGCGAGTTGTGCGCTGAGGTTTTGTAGAGAGTTGTTTAAAGTATTGGTTGTAGAGGTGTTGGCTGCCAGTAGAGCATTAGTGTTGGCATTGTCAGCCGCCAGCAGGGCGTTATTACCAGCGCACATAGCAGCCTGAGTGTTAGCAAAGCCAGTCAGCAGATTAGTGTTAATGTCATAGAAGCCACTAGCAATTTCTGCACGAGAGCCCATGGTATCACGATAACCAGAGGTTAAGCCAGCTAGGTCAAGACTGTAATTAACGCCAGGAGCAGAACCATTGTCCCGATTGCCGCCCCAGCCGCCATTACCCCAGCCGCCAGCGAAGCAAAACAGGAATAAAATAATAATCCACCAGGCACCAGATCCATCGCCCCAGACGCCATCCTGCTTAGAGCCAGAGTTACCGGTCGCAGCCGCAATATCTGCTAAGCTGTAACCACCAGAATTAGAATTGAACATTTTGTGTCCTCCTTAAATAAATATATTATCTAATGCCTAACAACTGTTTAAAGGCACTAAATTCTTTATCGAAGTCCACACCTTTTTGTTTACAGATATTGCGCGCGATTTCCTCAATTTGCGGCGCGTCACCTTTCTGAGCAAGAGAAAGAAGATTTTGACCCATTGGAGTATTGCCCATTTCACCTTGTAATAATGACATTACAAGTTGTTGCGGATTACCTCCATTACGGAGCATTGCGATTAATTGCATTGGATTCATTTTTCTTCCTCCTTAGAAATTATACTGCGGCGATTCAGCTTTACGATCGGTCTCTTCAGGTTTAGAGATCTCTGGGCTGGGTTGCCGCATTTCTTCTTTTAGTTCTCGCAATGCCTTATCTAATTCTTCTCTTGTTATATAGGTACCTGCGGGAGCTTCTTGCGGTAATGGTTTCTACTCATACATATTTAGTATAGCAGTACCATCCATTCCTATCTGTTTGGTGTAGATTCTCTTGTTTGCGATGTCCGGAAAATAGAAAACGCTACCATCAAAATCAATTCCTGTCGCGCGCACTTCCTCTAGAGAAGATACGGGGCGACCCTTCAAGGCAGTTTGTTGTGGCTGCATTGAAAAATAATTTTGTGGTGCCCGGACTGGTTGCTGTCCATAGCCTTGATACATATTTGGTATTTCCTTTCGTAATAAATTTGGGAAGAATTTTTCCATCCCTCAATATTATATGAAAAATCAGCTATGTCAATTAAATACTTTTGTCCTAAAAAGGAAAAATTTTTTCCAAGAGATCTACAATACTAGATTACCCGATCGGTCCCGCATAAAAAAATTAGCCCCTTACCTTGTGAGTAAGGGGCTTTTCTTATTTATTGTATTCTTTGTTACATTTCTTAACTGCGCTTTCGATGAAGCTATTTAGTTCATCGGTGATAGCATAGCCAAGTGCTTTGAGTTGATCCTCAACATACTTCTTACGAATAACACCGGTTGGATCATCTGTCTTGTAGAGTTGGTCCGCCGCAGTCACGAAGTTTTCAATTAGCAGCAGAACTTTCGCGGTTCCCTCTGAACCGATCTTAGCATCTAGCCAAGTCTTGATTTTTGGTGTTAGGTAAGCTAACAGAGCGACAACAGCCGCCGCTAAAACTTTACCTACGATTGCAATGATTTCATCCATGAGATTTTCCTCCTTTTAATTTTTAATTAAGATTAGAATAATGCTATGCAGGAGATAAATATACTTTTGGCATATATTATTACCCCAATTCGTCCCTTTCTTAACCAAGGGGTGGCGGCCCCGCGTTATCAACGAACCACCGCACAAATTCTTCGTTGTCATCATATTTGACTGGTTCAGTGAACTTTATTATGCGGTAAGCTTCGTTGGTCCATGCTCCGCTACTATAAACAGTAGCTGCATTATATTTAACCGTTAATGAGCTTTCTGTTCCTGTTAAAGTAATCCCATTATACGTTGTGCCATTCGATGTAAAAGTAAAAACTCCGCCACGATTAGTGGAACTATTATTTGTTAATGTGCTATTAAACATCCATGTTGCTTTCAGTGGCATTTTAACTGCATTACCTTGTAACCATGTATTCAAGTCTCCTGTCGTTGGAGAGTAGAACTTGAGGTTGCGATAAACCGAATATGGTTTTAACGCAGTAATAACGCCCCCAAATGAATCCGAATCATCAATTTTGGTATCATCATATGTAATATAACCTAATACTGGCATTCATTATTCTCCTTTCTTTATCCATTTACATTAAAGCTAATTTTAGAGTAATCTTTTAAAGCACTCTGAAACGCAACATTAATAGATTGTCTAGACAGGTCAACAGGAGAAGTCATATTAACACTACCTCTCAGCACCCACTCCTCACTTACTGTGCGAGGAGGAGTAGAAACTTCCCAAGTAGGGGAGTAGTAGAGGCCTTTATTGTTTTGACTACTACTCACCCAAATACCGTTGGCGCTATATACAGAATAGAAACCACCAGATGTAATATTACTTTGCACCCATGTTTTGCCATCCAAAGAATAGATCAAACCAGTTGTATTGTAATTCCCTCCTGCTACCCAGATACCATTTGTGTTATATACACATTTGAAATTATTGGAACTCATGTTGCTTTGTGTCCATGCTTTACCATCAGTTGAGTAGTAGAGGCCCTTGTTGCCCACTGCAACCCAAATTCCATTGGCATTGTAGACCGAATAAAAGCTACCCGATGTAATGTTACTCTGAGTCCAAGTCTTACCGTCAGTTGAGTAGTAGAGACCACTATTATATGCACTGATAACCCAAATATCATTTGCATTATAAACGGAATAAACTTGATTATAAAAAGACTTACTTTGTGTCCATGATTTACCATCGGTTGAATAATAAGGACCCTTTGACAAGCTTTCTCCTGCTACCCAGATACCATTGGCATTGTATACAGAGCGGAACTCGTCTGATGTAATATTACTTTTAGTCCAGGTTTTACCATCTGTTGAATAGTAAAGACCATTAGCACTTCCTGCTACCCAGATACCGTTGGCATTATAGACAGTGTAGAAAGTTTCCGATGTTACATTACTCTGAGTCCAAGTCTTACCATCAGTGGAGTAGTAGAGACCGGAAACACCTACTGCTACCCAGAGTCCGTTGGCATTGTATACAGAACGAAAATCTCCTAATGTAATAGTACTCTGAGTCCAGTTCTTACCATCAGTTGAGTAGTAGAGGCCATTATCACTATACCCTGCTGCTACCCAAAGTCCATTTGCATTGTATACAGAGTAGAAACTGCCTGATGTAATACTACTCTGCTCCCACTCCATCCCATTAGAGAAACTTTTCTTTTTCCCTCTTGGAGCAAGAGAACCGTCAATTATTGTTGCCATTATTTCACTCCTTTACGAGTTCTTCAATATGTTGCAAGTCTTCAATACTTGCTTCATAAAAATCATGACCCCATAAGAAATAATCATCAAATTCTTTCTTACGATATTTATTTGCTACACTATCAGCCCAGATGCGATTCCACCTGGACTGATGATTTTTATCTTGTTTTTGCAATGTTTTTGTTATTGTTTCTATTAATTGTCCACGTAACTCCCCTTGACCATCATCATTACCACAAAAATAAGTGTGACTATTTTCGCTTGTTGTTAAGCAAAGAGGTAGGTCATTGTAAGTGAGATAATTTTCTATTACTGGAATATTTGTTCCGTAAGGTATATTAACATCACCGCATAATGCAGAAAAACGTGTGCGGCGACGTGTTATGAAATTTGTCATAGTTTCTCCTTTTGCGGCTGGGATAATTACGCCCAGCCGCAATTATAAAATAAATAACAAACACTTACTTTTTTTCAGCGGGAGCATAAAGAATAAAATTAATAATTTATTTCTCCTCCTGAATTACACTTTGAAGGCAGGTGCCGAGCCACGGGAGTAGTGCGCGTTGCTGCCGTAGGCAGATCCGTCCGTATCGACAGCGCAAAAGTTGTAGTTGTTGCTACGGCTCGGAGAGCGAAGCCACCAGATAGCAGCGGTGCTTGTATTATCACTACGATACTTTACCCTGCTATTCCCCGCCTGATAATATACGTACTGCGCTTGCTGTGCTGGCTCGTTAGTGTTGGCGTATTTATTGATACCAAACACCTCATACTCTGCGAGGTAATAGACTTCGTTGCTATTGGCGGTAACCTCGATTTCCGAGATACCATCATAACCATTATTATCGGTATACAGATTGGTAATGCGAATAACTGCTTGTAAATCAGAAGGAAGGCAATTTTTCCATTGCGCCATGCAAGTAGTATATGCCCAACTACCCTTCCAACCGTCAGTATTAGTATTTGAGTTATTCATCACCATTCCATTGGACGATGAATTATAATTAGTTGCAGTTACAGCAATGTCAACGCCACCATTCTGTGCAGTCTTAAATCCCTAAAATGCAATACCCTTGCCTTCTTTAGCAGAGTTATGGTCAAAGCCAATAATATAAACCCAATATTTAGTATTATTAAAAGTAGCTTGTGAACTACCATAACCAACACTACCATTTAGTGTTACCTCTTTAGTATCACCAATAGACCAATAATTCTATCCAATATCTAAATCTGCAGCTGTTGCAATATCAGCCCAACTATTATCATTAAGCACAGAAGATAACTTTGGTATCTTAGTTGCGTTAGCCATAAACCAATTATAGAAAGCAGGCGATACGGGAGTATCTTTTGTAATTGTTATATTACGATATGCTGGGTTTGTCCAGCCTGTTCCCGAGTGTGGCTAATAAACTTGTGTACTATCATAAAGGAGGTTATGACCTCCAATAAGACCCGCCATATTTTTATCCTCCTTTAGGTTTGATATTGTAATGTCATTTTAGAATGGTCAATATTATTTGAAGTGAAAGGTATATTTTCCGCAATGTTGCCTGCTCCAACAGGCATCGCAGGTATCTCTTGGAACATATACTCGCCCGTGGGAATAGTTGGCTCCCATGTGGGGGAGTAGTAGAGGCCCTTGTTTCCCGCTACCCAAATTCCATTGGCATTGTAGACCGAATAAAAGCTACCCGATGTAATGTTACTCCGTGTCCAGCTTTTACCGTCAACTGAGTAGTAAAGACCGTTATCAGAGGCACCCGCTGCTACCCAAAGCCCATTCGCATTATAAACAAAATTGAAACCGCCCGATGTAATATTACTTTGTGTCCAGGTTTTACCATCAGTAGAGTAGTAAAGGCCGTTGGCGCTGCCAGCCACCCAGATACTATTAGCATTGTAAACAGAATAGAGATAACCTAATGTGATATTACTCTGTGTCCAGTTCTTACCATCGATTGAGTAGTAAAGACCTTTACTACCTCCTGCGACCCAAATACCATTAGCATTGTAAACCGAAAGGAAATTACCTGATGTGATATTACTATGAGTCCAGCTCTTACCATCAGTAGAGTAGTAAAGACCTTTAGAATACGTGTTTCCCGCTACCCAAATTCCATTGGCATTGTAGACTGAGTGGAACTCGCTTGATGTACTATTACTCCGTGTCCAGCTTTTACCGTCAACTGAGTAGTAAAGACCGTTATCAGAGGCACCCGCTGCTACCCAAAGCCCATTCGCATTATAA